>Ga0209337_1003794_pt1 | contig 10587 bp, 22 predicted proteins | sample LinPmetageLP53_FD_184044 | JGI IMG/M metagenome (GOLD analysis project Ga0209337, IMG submission 184044) | Marine viral communities from the Pacific Ocean - LP-53 (SPAdes) (version 2) | ecosystem: Environmental > Aquatic > Marine > Oceanic | place: Pacific Ocean | collected 2010-02-08 | reverse complement strand
CCATCAGGTATTGTGCAACCCTTGCCCTGTTGAGGCGCCGGGATGCTTCCTCGAACGTGTTCATGATTGGCTCATGGTCAAGCAGGCGCTCCATCGCCAGGGTGAGCAGGCTGCTGAGCCCTATTCCCAACCTCTTGGAGGCCCTGACTGAACGCTCCAGTGTCTCAGGGTCTAGGCTGGTGCTAACCTTGCGGAATCCTTTACCCTTGCGAACCTTGCTTGGTGTGCTTGGCAGCTTGTCCTCGGTAAAGTCTTTCCCCTCGTACATCCACCCCGCTATGCGCAGGGACTCGGACTCGGTTGGAACTTGCGCACCCCTTACCAGATAGCCAAGACGGACGTGATGTATTCCCATCTGCTTAGCTGCCTGCTTGTCGGGTATGCTGCGCTCTTCAATTACCAGACGGATGCGCTCCCCCACTGCTTTCGCAAGCGGGTTCGCGTCCATTGGCAAGGTGTGATCATGCCGACCCATCAGTGCATCTCCGGCACGAACTCAATGCCATCTGAGTCCGTTTGTTCCATGAGTTGTATGGCTGCAAGCAGTGCTATTTGCTCCAGCTCGTCAGCTCCTGCGACCATCGATCTCAGCGTCAAAATCAACGTGTCCTTGCTCACTGTCAATGTGTCCTCCATTGCTCAGCTCTTTCTCTCCCAAGGCCTCGGCGGTCTTGATAAGTGTTAATGCCTCACAGCACGTGGTCACGTAGCCTAGGTGCTGCTCGTAGTAACCACTATGGTCATGGGCAAACTTCACGCCAGCCAAGCACACCTCTGCTTGATTGTCACCGTAACGGCTCACGATGTACGTGCCCTGGGTGTCAATGTCTCTTAGTGTAGAGCGTATCTCATCCAGTAATTCAGTCTGCATCTCTTGCCCCCATCATTCGCTTTAGCTTCTTCTCATAACGAGATTCTCTTATGGTTTCGGTCACGCCAAGAAACAAAATTATAATAGATGGTATCCACATTAGTATTACAAAAACTAGAATTGTCTCCACTTACTTTAGCTCCTTCTTCATGCGTCGCATTTGTTTAATGCCAAGCACCATTGCCTTGCGCATAAACTCTGAACGACTAGGCATGCCGCCATCAAACAACAGGATGTTATCACCAGTGTCTGACCGGGCGTCGTCAATCTCCTCAACTAATGCCGGTGTCATTTTGATACTAACCGCCAGCTTCTTCTCTTCTCCACTAATCATTTCTTTATTCTCCTGTGCTGCTCAGCACGAATGCATGTGTCGAACATGGCAAGCTCCTCGTTTGTCATGTCTGCCATGTTGTCCTGAAGCAACCTGCTCAGGTACTCCAGTCCAAGTACATCAATTGTTTGTGTCGGATTGCGACGAACGTATGCAATGGCAATGCTTTCGCAGTCACTGATCTGCACCTGGGCGCTGACCTGCATCGTCTCGTCATCATTACCGGGCTCAGGCCCAACCCATATCTCCTCATGCTGTCCCAACATACGACTATCGTCGGACGGGAACGGTGATTTTACCCACATACTACTCTCCTCTTCCTAGCAAGAACCTAACCACAGCCAGTGCCTCGAATGAGATCAGCTCGGGCTGCGTCGCAATGAACACTTCCTTGTTTTCATCCAGCCCCAACCTAACGTCGTAACCCAGCCTTGCCAGTGCCTCATTGAGCAGTGTCACCAGGGTGTAGGTCACACGCTCGTGCCTCTTCAAGTCTTGAAGCACTAGCTTGTCTCTGTATGTAGCGTTAGGGCACGTTCGAACATTGTGTCCACGCTGCCCGCATGCTCCGCATTTTCTTTTTCTCTTAGTCGTCATCGCGTTTCATCTCCTCTTTCACTTCTCTTTCAAGCCACGCCATAACGCAGCCTTTAAACTTTGCCTTGCTGATGTCAGCCACGTTGGTTGACAGTCCAATGTGTTGCCTGATTACATCCGCAGTCATGCGAATCTTCCCACGCTTGACACCCTCTGGAAGGGGGGCATCCTCATCTTCTGGTGTGTATACTGTGCCGTCCTCGTTGACGGGGCCAGTTAGCAGGGGGCCAACGACCTTCTGATAGATCAGTATGCGTCGTATAAACTCATCAACATTCTTCTCGGTGACGTCGCCCATGCCAACAGTCATGGTCGCCCATACGAGTGTATCGGTGTAGGCCGAGTGACCCTCCCATTTGCATTTCTTTATGTTCCAACTTAATGCCATCGCGTTTCCTCTTTCCTCTTAAAGATAGTGTGTATCACCCTCTAGTTTAATGTGTGCGGCCCCAAAATTTGGCATGCCATAGTCATCCAACGGCTCGAAGCCTCCGAAGTCTCCATACAGGTAGCCTCCGAAATAGAACACGTCGTCGTCGTCGTAGACCCTAAACCCTGTCTTGTTGTCCTTAATGTCGCGGTCCAGTTCACCCGGCCCCTCAACACCCACTGCCTCCGGGCATACGTCGCCACCCTCGGTTACTTCCCATCGGTATTCACTCATCGCGTTTCCTCTTTCTAGCTGTTAAGCCATTGGTCGAATGTCTTAATTGGTTCACCCGTTGTTGAATCGTTGCCATTGCCATCGTCAACACATCGGACGTAATTCTCATAACGTTCTCTTAAGGTACCCTTGCTCATTACTTACCCTTCCTGCCCGTATATCTTCAGGCGTTTTGATATCTTCTTCGCACTGCCACCGTGGGCCTTGAATCCCACGATAGCCTTGCGCTTCTTGGCACACAGCTGACATGTGCTGCATGTAATGTCCTGCTCTTGGGCAGGGCACACCACCACCCGTCGCCCTGCTGGCGTATATACCGGGCCCTCGGCGTCGTGCGGTATCACTACGGTGGCATCGAACCCTCGGTCCTTGGCGTTGTCAGCCTCCTGCAATGTGTCGCAGCTGATGTTGATGGTGCCGTCCATGGCCCTGACTGCCCGCCTAAGGGCGTGTTGGTTGGCTACCCTCACCTTGCCATCACCCCGAGAGGTAACGCCGGCTATGGGCTTGTGCGTGTACACCATGGGCATGTTGCCTGCGGCGTTCACTGCCTCGGCGAACCGCTGCAATGTGTCACCGTCGATGATGTCACCCTTGCCCCACAGGTCACCGCCCTCGTTCATGCGCCACACCATGGTGAACTTCGGTATCTCTTTCATGAACTCGGTGGCCGTGTAGGTGGTGTACTGCTCGGCATCCACCCGGCGTCTATGTATTGCTCCGTTGCCCTGCTGGTCGTAGCAACCCTTGCCTAGTAGTGGGCATGACTCCGGGCATGTCTCGGACGTGGTCCGGGTCACGGTCATGGGTCCAGTCTTTACGTTGCTGGACTTCCAGGTGATGTGTGTCCGTGGTTTTCTTCTCATTGAATCTCCTCTACTTTCACGGTGTAGATGTGGTCGAAGTGCTCCTCAAGCACCTTGTGGTGGGCCTTCTCTGGCGACTCGGCCATGATAACCATGGACCCACCGCCCTGATATGGAGCCAGTGGGGCCCTAATTGAGTTCACAGGGCGGCCACCCGTCCAGCTGACCAGATATCTTTTTAAGTTACTCATCGCGTCTCCTCCTGCTTGCTCAGCAGCTCACCCATAAACTTCTCTACCTCGTGGCCCTCCCGGTTTTGCCATGTAACCGAGCGCCTCTTGTTGTCTCGAATAACCACCCAGGTACGTTTTAGTTTAATAACCTTATCGGTCGGTAGAATATCTTTCCAATAAACGTAATCACTCATCGCGTCTCCTCATAAACTACCGTAAAACTACCACGGTACTTTGTCAATGTCACTCATAATATACGGGCTCGGTCGGGAACCCTGCCGGTAGGTTGTCCTCATGTATCTGGACCATGTAATGGCCCTCGCAATTCACACTATTTAAATCGCCACGTGAGCCCCTGGGCTCGTTGTACATCTGGTGGACCCTGTCATCTAGACGGGCACGGTAATCGCGTGCCTCCTCATAGTCAGTAAAGACCCTGGCTGACTCGCCGACCAGCTCTCCAGTCGTAACCCAGCACCCACCCTCGGCGGATGAATACTGCACTCGGTCACACAGGTATAACCCTATGCGGTAGACCGTTGTCTTATACTTGCTCTCCCACTCCTCACGCTCATACCCCTCTATCTTGCGGGTTCTATATGCCCGCAGGGATGTATTGTTAATGTGTCCTGGCATAGCGCCTCCTGGTTAGGGTTAATCGATTGTGCAATTCAGTGACGTGGCCCCGAAGGGCCCGCCATGGGTCAACTACAAAGAGGTACCTGGGTACCTATGAACCAATGATCTGAGTTTAAGTTGTGGGATACCTTGGCTGCAGATGGCGTGCAGTATTGTATGCGGTCTAGCGCGGTCATGCCTACAACGCTTACGATTGCCAGAGATAAACGGCTCAGAGGGTCACCCTGAACAAGCTCCTGGGCTCTGCCAGTAAGCTCCTTGACCTCATCCACGAGGCACATAGCGTCAAATAGCTTTGTCCTGGCTTCTGCGGCATCTCGCTTTATGTTTTCAGCATAGCCCTCTATCTCGACTGCCGTGTGCTCCATATCGTCACACTCGTCTCTAGATTTTTCGCAGATGCTTTCAATCTCACTTAACTTATTGGTTAAATCATCCATGTCGCGTTCTCCTAATAATCAACCCAGCCTGAATTGACTGGGTTATTAGACACGCCCGATAAAGGTTGATTACTTGGCTTTGATTTCTCGGTAGAGCGCTACGCCATACCTGTCAGTGGTGTTGAGTGGCTCCCACAAAGAGATGACCGTGCGCTTGTTGGCCCGTGTGCGGGTCAAGTACTGACCCTTTGCATCTGGACCAGCTAAGACTCGCTTGGCTTTGATTTTATCAAGAGATAGCACGCGCCCTGTATAGCCCTTGGCAAAGAGCCTACTGGGTGTGCATTTCTGGAAGTTTGTCGTCAATCGTTTGTGCATGTCGCGTTTCACTTTCTGACGTGTCCAATAACCCAGCCAAGAACCCTGGCTACAATTGGTTTACTAGATGCGCCGGAAGGGGTTGTTATTTTACAGGGTCAAACTCTTTTAAGATTTGGTCAACAATGTCTGTATCGGGTGCGAGTGCATCCGCCAGCATTTTGTGTGCAAGGTTCCAGGTCATGGCCATAATTGTCATTGCAATGAATTTTTCACTGCCGCTAAACTTATCAACGTATGACCGAAGGTCCTCAATATCTTTAGGTGTTGCAAAAACGTTGCACGGTTCAAAAATGTTTTCGTTCATGTCGCGTTCACTTTCTGACACATCTAGAAAACCAACTGCAACCAGGGTTACAGCTGGATTTTACGTACTACATTCGTTATCGTGTCACATATCGAAAGATTGTGGGCATTTGCCCTAGGTGCACTAAGCTTCTCCAATCATCACCGTGTTAATTCACAGATTCAATCTGCAGTGTCTACTAAGTGTAGGCGTTCACTGACATTCGATTCGATAGAATGAGTACGGGGTCTAGTATATCCGGTACAGGCAACCCAGGTCTGTACACCGCGTTTTAACTGTCTGGCATACGCCCAACAGGGGCGAAGCGCTATTCCTACTTCCAGGCAGCGAGCCAGAAGCGCATGGTATATCCAAGGCCGACCTGACAATCCAATTATAAGCATAGGTAATACGTGATGACTACTATAAAACGACGTTGGTGGTTCAATTATGTATGAATACAGGCCTGAAATAACGGAAAAGCATAACGATATCGCCCAACTCACGCGGATTAAAATATTTAATAAACTACCCCAGAAATACCAAAACTAGGCAGTATTGACGCAGTGCTCGCACGTATTGACGGGACAGGATACCCGGATTCTTACATAGTAACTCATGATAGATGCACGGAATCATTCAGTATATTAAGTGTATTGTACTCAGTGTAGTGGTTTTAATGTAATACAGTGAATGTATGAGAGCCACGAGTGAGTGACTCGATATGTAGTTACTACGTATGGTGAGTATAATATATTCAGGCTATTATACTGAAGCGATTACACTAAGGATAGTACATTAAGTATATTACAGTGACTATAGTATACTGGTTATAGTAATCCCATTATGAGACTGTGTATCGTTCTGGGAATTCGCAATATGAGATAGTGTCTCATTCTGGGATATTCGCATATTGGGACAGGGGGGGTGGGGGTACCTCGAGGTTGGGCCGGGTGCTGGTACCATCTGGGTAAATAACACCTCTTTGAACACGATTAGTATTTCGAGCTATACTAGATATGTGACATATGTGGGAGCCCCTAAGAAGACAGTGCCTGTGTCTGGGGGGTCGTGTCAAATAAAAGTTACAAGTGGTTGATATCGCTAGCAATGCTGGCTACGGTATTTACTTGACAGGGTAATGTCTGTGCAAGGCTCTACCTGGGGTACTGAACATATGTTGTGTAGGGGATTGATATGGATGAAGATAGCCTGAGTGTCTGGAGATCGTGGCCCGAGGCGCCGGAGGACGAGCGCCCCAAGGCACTGTATGTAAGCGAGAACCTGCCCGAGATAGTGCGCGGATGGCTAGGCTCCAAGCAGGGCTGGGACATAATAGATGTGCGCACCATGCCGAACAAGAGCGACGCTGACAGGGCCGAGGGGGTCAAGGCATTCCTGGAAGGGGTACGGGTTGGTTCCATCGAGCCCGGTAAAGACCAGCTGAGATATTTAGAGCTGGAAGCCAAGATATGTGGGTTGCTCTCGAATAAGAGTCGTGCTGATGATATGGTGCCCACGGTCAAAGGGGACACGCTAGACAAGATGCTAGACTTTGGGAAGAAACGAATGAGACCCGAATAGGGGTTGTAGACGTAGAAGACGTTGTAGGGGGAGAAGATGAAGGAGAGGGGAACGCTTGCCGAAGGCAAGTGGAACGAGGCGGAGACGAGTGAGTACAAGAAGGCTGCAAAAATGTACGACCCTGTGCTACGATTTTTAAAACAGCTCCAGGAGGAGAACGATGCAGAGAGTTTCGAGGAAGACCGCCCGAAGCAGGCTGGTTAAAAAAGCAGCTGACAAGAAAAGGCCGCTGAATAAAAAGATCCGCACTCCTGGCAAAAGCAAAAAGTTTAAGGTCTACGTGAAAGACCCGAAGACCGGAAACATAAAGACCGTACCATTTGGTGACCCGAACATGGAAATAAAGAAAGATAACCCCAAGAACCGAAAGTCTTTTAGGGCTCGCCACAAGTGTGATGAGAAGAAAAGCAAGCTAACCCCAGGATACTGGTCCTGCAAGAATTGGTGATACGATATGGCTGACTATGCAAAGATATCCGTAAAGGGTGTATTCTCTAAGAACTCTGACTACTCATTCCCTAAGGTGGCGTTTGCCCCGGACGCTAAGACCATCAGCGCAACCGAGTACCGTCACATGGAAATGACTGCTACCAATGCAGGGCTAACGGTTACCACCAGCACATTCTCATCCATTGATATGCTCATGGTAAAGAACAACGACGCTACCGACTTTGTGACTGCCGCGTTTCGAAGCGCCGGCAACACTACTACGCCAAACGTTATCCGCATTGCAGCGGGTGGGTTCCTGGTGGTGACTGACTTTACTGTAGCAAACAACCTTACCCTGACTGGCCCAGACTCTGAGGGCTGTGAGTGTGAGATTTTTATTGTAGGCTCGTAATGGATGACCGCGAGATACTAGCCAGGGCTGACAGTATTCTGAAGAATGCTGGCATGCAGCCTGAGTGCCCTTCGATAGAAAACTTCTATCAGTATGCTGGCATGGTATCCGACGTGGTTAAAGACTGGTCAGCATCTAAGAAAGCCAAGAATGAGTGGTTGATGCCGTGGGCTGAATCGTTCCGGCGCCTCTATGATAATTTTGACAGGGTTGTAGAGGCAGATCCTATGGTTCTCTACCAACCAGCAAACAGAGCATCGCAAGAGTTTCACACATCAGATGCTTTTATCAGATACTTCAGAGCTGGCAACCGAACATCAAAGACCCAGTCTGGATATGCAGAGCACTACTTCCTGACAACAAACCAGAACAAGTGGCGCTACTTCCCAGAAGCTGCACACTCTACGTTTATTATCGGAGTTAACTTTTCCAAGTACTGCCCAGCTGTGTTCGAGAAAAAATTTCTAACCGGTGAGCAAGGCAACCCACTGAGCCCTATGTTTCCAAAGGGTGGCAAGTGGCTGCACCGATACGACGAGCGGCGACACGAGATACAAATAGCCTGCCCCAAGTGTGCTAATGCTGGCAAAGCAGGCACATGCACGCACCAGAAATCTACTATCCGGCTGTTCTCTGATACCGAAGGATGGGAAGTACTGCAGGGCGGGGCATACATGCTCGGTCACTTCGATGAGCATATTGACGAGGATTTCTTTAATGAGGCAATCCAGCGATTACAGACAGCCGGCAGGCAGTCGTGCTTGGTTGTTACCGGTACGCCTCTGCATGGCTTTGAAGCGTGGGAGCACAAAAGACTAACGAGTGTATGGACCGATGGCATACCTAACAACAGGGTAGAGCCTGAGAACCCTGAGAGCGCTCCGTTTGTAAGCCTTCACGAGATTGACCAGTTTGAGGCAGGGCTGGTGCCCCACGAGCGCATTAAGATGTCCATGAAGATCATGGATGAGTTCGAGATTGAGTCCAGGGTTTACGGAAGACCGGCGCCCCTGGCTAAAAACCCTGTATTTAATCGGCACGTGCTAGCGGATATGCGCAAAAAAGTAGAGCAGCCAATCAGAGGAGACATCCAAATACTCGACAGCACGGTTCCATCGGAGGTGGTGGAGACAACACGCCTAGGATTAATGGAGACACCGGACGGACCATTGCGTGTATGGAAAAAACCAGAGCAAGGTGGGTGGTATATTGTCTCCGTAGATACCGCCAAGGGTTTAACTGGCCGAGATGCCAGCTGCGCGTCCGTGTTAAGGCTCGGTGGCACGCCCACATCCCCACAGCTCGACATGGTGGCCCAATACCATGGGTGGATTAACCCGCTAGCCTACGCAGAAGAAGTGTTTAAGCTGGCCGTGTGGTACAATTCCGCACTTGTAGTCATAGAATTGACAGGTGGCTACGGTGAAGCGGTAATGCTGCGGATGAGGCAGGACTTTTGCTACTGGAATATGTTTCGAGACGAGCAAAATCACTCACAAGTAGACTACCGCCTGGATTCTAGGTTCGGGGTAGAGACAAACGTGCGAACAAAGCCCTTTATGGTGGCAGCTTTGCAGCAGTTTATTAAGGATGAGGCCATTAACGTGCCGTGCGAGGCAACTATTGGGGAATTGGTTGCGTTTGAACAGGAAAGAAGTCAGACAGGGCTAACGACTAGGTACCGTGGTGCCGGCGGAAGCCATGATGACCGCGTTATGTCGCTTGTTATAGGGGCCAGTGTAGCGTTATCATCGCAAGTGTTGGAGTTCGGGGCGATTAGCGCGGAAGCTCAGCCAGATATCAAGCACCGGTACAGTGGTGACTGGGCAAAGATTCACGAGGAAATAGGGGAAGGCGCAAAGTCACCAGACCCCTTTGATTACTAGGAGACTATTATGCCTTATGCAGATTCAATGGGACAACCGGCAGGTTACGGGCAAGCTTTTAACGATTCGGCGATGAGGGGCCAGCAGATGCAGCAAATGCAGATGCAGCAACAGAAAAGAATGATGATGGATCTGCTCAGACAAAGAGCAGGCAGGCCATTTAATCAGGGAATGATGAATCAAATGGCTATGGGTGGGCTTGGTTTTGGCACGCCATTTCAAATGCCAATGAGGCCTGCCCAGGGTCAGATGTCGCCAGAGCTTGAGGAAATGTTTAGAGGGCTGGAATGACACTTCAAATCGCCACGGTTATTTGCCTTAGCTTAATTGTTCTCGCATCAGTAGGCATGTGTGCTTATGTCCTGCACCGCGCAGTAAAGATGACGCACGATGTTAAAAAGGATTACGTTGAGCTTCTTAGTCAGACCATTGATAATCTAAAAGCGCAGAGTCTGCAGGAGCGGGTAGAGGCAAAGGCTTTGGAAAAAGAATCCGATGTTCGAGTTGAGCTTCTTAAGGATGCACTGAAGATGGAGCAAGACCTTTTGGCAAACAAGACGGAAGATCCTGTTTACGCAAGAACGAGCGAAGGAAACGAAATAGACCTTCGCAATTACGAAATTATTTAGGAGTAGGTCATGGTATACAGGTCTCCATTTAAAAATAGAAAAGGCCCTATTGGTTTTGACAGCATGTATCAGATCCCCTCTAGTGGCTACGCTGATCCTGTAAACATGGGCGACATAGACAGGGATATGATTGCTGGCCAGTTAACAAACAACCCGATGTTCCCGTCTACCCCTGGGCAATTTATAGATTACAAATCACTGCCTATGACGCTGGGCAATCCCATGGAGGAATACGCGGCTTTACCAATGGACCCGCGATTTCTGCAGGGAGAGCAGGGCTTTGAAGAAACCATTAATCCTTTTTCTGTGGATTTTGCAGGGGCAACAATGGACACGGGATTTAATGACCTGGGCCTAGCTCCGCAAATGGACCAGCAGGCACGCCTATCAATAGCGGGGCTGGACCCAAGCATGAGCATGGGCGAGATTGGCGACATGGGAATCTCACCCTTGTCCCAA
>Ga0209337_1003793_pt1 | contig 10588 bp, 16 predicted proteins | sample LinPmetageLP53_FD_184044 | JGI IMG/M metagenome (GOLD analysis project Ga0209337, IMG submission 184044) | Marine viral communities from the Pacific Ocean - LP-53 (SPAdes) (version 2) | ecosystem: Environmental > Aquatic > Marine > Oceanic | place: Pacific Ocean | collected 2010-02-08 | reverse complement strand
TACCTGCTTGACCGTAAGAGACAGTTTTGTTTCCGACCTTTTTAGAAAATCTTTTTCCTTTAGCCTTCTTTTTCTTCTTCTTCTTTAAGACCTCTTCCCAATACATTATGGCCTACTCCAAAATCTATTCTTCCAGTCTCTTTGTGTAATTCCCCTCGCTTCTTTTCTGCTAGGTGGATAAGGTAGAGGTTCATATCCCAATGACTTAAGGTATCTATGTATTATTCCACCATGAAGTATTGATTTAGGATTGATTTTACTTACACCGTGTCTATACGCATTTCCTCTACTGTTTCTTACAATTCTACCCTTTTCATCAAACTGGTCTTCACCTATCTGACTTCTAGTTTCATTATAGCAATTTTCTATATATTTTTCTCTTAATGTATCCCAAAATGGCCCTTCGTTTGGTAATTCAAAAATACCATTACTCATGTGATTATCTACTGAATCTTGTAATGCCTCTTTAAACTCCTTTGTTCTTATCTTACTATATGGCCGACCAGTATTGCCTTTATACATCATTGATTCTTGGCTATGTTCTGATGAAATAGGAGGTGCGTTAGGGTTTCTATGTGATTGAACAAGGCATACATCCCAATCTCTTAACATTTGTTTAAACATCGGTCTTTGACTTTCCATAGCAGTTGTAGAAAACTCCTCAATCATACTTCTAAGTTCCTCACTATCTAAATCTTTAAAACTATGTAATAAATCATTATTCGCACCCATTTTTTCTAATACCCGATAAAGTCTTTCTTTTGCTTCTAACGTGCAAGGGTCTGCCTTTAATATATTAATCCAATTCATCTTATTCTTCCTCCCAATACCTAACAAACAATCTATCTAATCTTAACTTTTTCCTTTCTTTAAATGCTTCTTCAAAACCTATAATCTGCGCGTCCCAATATTCCGTGTTCATCTCATACCTATAATATCACTTCTTACATTCCTTTTCTAAATGAACACTACATAGTTTTTTTTCACATTTTATACATTCTATATGAGCAGGTCGCCAACAGTAATGACATGTATCGCCAACGATTTCATCATTGATTGGAACATGTGTCCTCCTATTAATCATAGCCTCCCATCTTGATATTACCATTTTAATTACCTAAACATTGCCTTAACATGATATACTGCATTACTATTTACCCCATATCTTTTGGCTATAGTTTCCATACTATCTATTTCATTAACTATTCCTGTTATATCTGAGCCAGTTAATTCCACCTTGTATTGTTCTTTAATTATATCAATAGTATCGCTTATGTGATTAAAACTTTCTAGTTCACATGTGTTATAATAAATAGGCTTGCCTAACATCTTTCTAATTTCATCATGTGCTTCTAAAATCTTTGTATGAACAGAAGCCAATTTGGTTTCAGTTTGGTTTTTGTATGCTGTCTTAAACTTATCATATTCTTTTTTTGTATAGTGATTCTTTTCAAATTGTCCTCCAAACTTATACAGCATTGTAATTACATTATGATAAGACGTTTTATGTTTTCTTTTATCAAACATCATATCTTCTATTTTTCTATTCTGTAATGTAATACCTGTTATATCAAAACTAGAATCTCTTTTTGCCTGTTGTTTAAACTCATTAGCAAACCAATTTATATCATTTTCTACATTATCAGGGAACATTTTCCTTAATACATCTAATATTCTATTCGCTTTTTGTTCCATATCTTCTACATCTTTACGTGCAGAGTTGCTAGATACTAAGTAATCTGTTATTTTTGATATATCTCTAGGTGTAACTGATGAATGATAATACTCTCTATATAACCCTAAAGTTATCTGTGCTATATTTTCTGGGCCATGATTAATTAGAGCATTTAATGTATCTGAATCTAAGTATTTAGGCACTGTTTTATATGGTATCATTAATTCTCTAATCGGGTCTCCATAATATCTATCTGCTATATCAAATAACTCAGTAAGACTTTCTGAAAACTTAGCATATTTTTTAACATCTCTTTTTTTACCTTTCTTACCTAACTTTAATGAATGTATTAAATTAAATTGTTGCTTCATTCTATCTGATTCTTTTCTATCCGAAGGGAGTCTTTTTTCACCTTTGCCTTCTAATCCTGGTGCAAAATCAGAAGGCTCATGGTGTATTGGAATTGTAGACCTTTCTAATGGGTCTTCCAATAAATCACTTATTAGAGTAACTAATTTTGTATGAAAACCTTCTATTTTATCTAAAGGCAACTCTATATCATCAATATGTTGTAAAGCACTTACAACACTTGCACTAATAGGAAAATAGAAGTTTGTCCTATCACCAGAATCAAACGCTTGTTCTTGGTATTCTTCATGTTCTGCTAATGCTGTTCTATAAATAGATATTGCACCTGGATTATTTTTACTTGTATCTTTTAATCTATTATTTAATTCAGTCTTAGTTTTCTCCCAAGAACTGATACTATATTTATTTTTAATAATGCCTCCATGTGCGGCAACAATAAATAGTGGGTCTACTTGTTCTATTACATTGAATTGATTTAAATCATCCATTAACTCATCATATTCTTGTTCTTGTCTAACTTCTTCTTCTGTTTTCTCTCTAAAATTAACTTGCGCCCCTTGAGGTTGGTCTTCGCCTTGTTTCTCACCTATCGTTGCTACTTGATTTTGTTGTGATTGATAATAATCGTCATCATCTTCAAAATCTTCTTCGTGTGCTTGTATTTCTTCTTTACCTAAAAGTTCTGTTAATGCTCTTAACAACGTAGTTTGCACACTTGCACTAATACTTCTATCTCTATTAGTAATTATAGAATAATCTAATAGTCCTGTTTTTATTATGTAGTTTTTATCAGCATCCATTTCATTATATAATTCTTGCATTCTTTTAAACTCAGAATCTAATTCTTCTACCTTATCTGACCTTTGGTCTTTAGTATTGTATCGGCCTGTTGGTTTCTGTGTAACTTGACCTGCCTCATCCATAGCATCTTCCATTTCTTCTTCAACGTCATCCCATAGTGCTAACACTTCTTTCATAGCGTTCTTTAAATCATCATATAGTGAATATCTTTCTTGATAAAAATCATATATATCTTCTCTGTCATTTTTGTTTGCAGGGCTTATTCTAGTAACTGAACTGACTGACCTACTTAATGAAGTATATTCTACTTCTGTCTTTAGTGTTTCTAATTCATTTAATAACATCATTAGACCATCTTCATAAGAAGGCAATTGACTACTAAGAAGTTTAATCTGTGCTGATAATGCAGATTTAGTTGTTTCATCTACACCCATAGTAGTTATATCTTGTAGTGATAAATCTTCTCTTAAATCTATTAGAGTCATTTGTCTATCTCTATATCTAAAAGACGTTAATATTTCATTTTTGACTGTTCTTAATGCTATATCAGAAGGTTTTAATTTGCCTACCTCTTTAGTATATGAAGAAATATAGTTTTGTTCAAAACCTCGTTCTATTAAATCGCTTCTAATAGAACTAATAACCACTGCTTTATTATCAGTCTCATTCATAGATGTGCTATGTCTAACTGCTATATGAGACTCATCAAACTCTTCTTCGGTTACATTATTTAGGAAAGTAGACATATCTAACTTAGCATATTTAGTAGCAAAATCAGGCCAACTAAGATTAATATAATCTCCAACCTGTTTCTTGGTAATCTTTTTTGACATCTAATTTCCTCCGATTAGTCCCTTCTCACTTAATTTATCAAAGAGAAGATATGCTTTAGAATCATTACTAAGAGACAGCGAGTCTTGGTATTCTTCTTTATTCTCTAGTATATCATCAACTTTAATCTTTACGCTATCCACAAATGAATTAATTATATTGGTAAAGTTTTCTTTAGCAGATTTTACTAACTCTTCGGATGATATTTCTCCTCTTTTAAACTTAGCCGCAACTGTCCTAAAAGGTGTTCTTGCATAATAAAAATCTAAAACAAATAAATAGTGAATCATACCAGAGGGTGTAGGAGTTCCACTAATTGGTGGTTTATATCCAGTAGTATAATTTTGTAATGTTTGTTCTAAAGATGTTGAAACACCTTGAACCTCATCTGCTTGTCTAAGTATTTTAAGACCGTGAACCAAATCTCTCATATCTTGATTTTTCATTCCGGCAGGGGTCATAAACTTATATCCCCCTTCTATTGATTTAAACGGGCTACTTGTTCGTAGCACTCCTTCTAATAATACAGGTAATCTATCATCAACAGTTTCAGCATTATAATATTCCATTAGTCTATTTGGAATTGCTCTTGGGTTTATGCCACTAAGACCTTCCATAAATGTTTTTTCTTCTTCTGAAAATAGGTTAGGTATTGATTGTATCAATGCATTATTTAATTTAGCGAAATCATTTTGGTTTTTACCTTTTAATCTCTGAATAAAAGAAGTAAGATTGCGATTAGTATTGTTGTATATCTGCTGTAATTCTAGTATTTCGTCTTTACCTACACCACCGATAGAAACAGGGTCTTTCGCTTCTAATACTTCCATCAGTTTAGGACTATTATATCTAATATTAGATTCGACAGAGCCTTGTTGCATTAGATTAGTTAAGTTAAAAGTAGAAGTTTTAAATAAACTTCTAAGTGAACTAGATAGGCTAGGGGTTTCTCCACCTAATAATAAATTATTAGCATTTTTAGTTACTTTAGAACTACCCTTTTGTATTTTAGGTTTAGGAGTAAACTTTATTCCTTTTTTATATCCTCTTGAGATTATAATTTCCAAATAGGCTAAAGCATGTTCTGGACTACTTACAGTATTAGTGTAGTTTTTCTTTTCAGCATTCTTTACTTTAGTTTTTACTTGTAATGATACATTATCATCATACAACTCTAATAAAGGAGATTTAGAAAACTTACCTGTTTTTTTGAATATAATTAAATCCTTTTTCTTTTCAGCCTGACCTTTAATTTGGGATACTTCTAATGCTAATTTCATATCAGAAGCAGAAGTTTTATCTGGGAATGTTAATTTAATTCCATTTGTAGTATCTATTGTAATATCTGTGTCGGATAATTGACTTCGTATAGTAGATACTTTATCATCCCAATCATCATCAGAAATAGGTTTACTTGCTACTAGTGAAAACTCCTTAGTAGCATAATAGAATAAGTCTTTATCATTCATATCAATGAAGTTTAATATAGCACTTTTGTTTTTCTTTAATAAACTTATTTTTCTATCTCTAAGTTTGTTCTTCATTTTTCTAGGTGGGCTAGTGCCTACTAATGCAACTAAACCTTTCTTATCTTTATTTTCAATAATAGTATTTAGTTTATCTTCTAAAGTTATTTGCGTTTTAGAATTACTATCTTTTATTATCTTTTCAAGAGCAATCACTAATTTTTCAGCGTTAGATTGTATAGTTTTCTCATCTAAGCCTTCTGTGATTCCTTTACCTGTTGCTAATTCTTTGGCTTTATTTTTGACTCCTATAATGTTCTTTTTATTGTCTCCATTTGCTTGACTTACCAGTAATTGTAGTCCCGCATCTTGCGAAAGTATACCAACTATCGCATCAGGTTTAGGTAAACCCTTCAATATTGAGACCCATGACATTTAATCCCTCAAGCCATTTCTTCATTGAAACTTGATTTGCTTCCATCCGGCTTTTCATAAAACATAGTAAACTCTTCATCGCGCTTATTTCTAACAACTTCTGTAAACTCAGTTCTGAAAGTGCTATGGTGCATTTCAAATCTATTAGATGCCGCCATACCTCTCGGTGTAATTTTAGGATAGCCTCTCATATTAGGTGTTCTTTTATCTAGGTTCATATCAACAAACCCTCTATCTGCTAAAGTCTTAATGTATTTACTTTTAGTATTTCTAGCAAGCGGCCCTATTCCTAATTCCATAAACAAGTTTTGCTGTTGTATGTATTGTTTTGGAGGGCCATCTGGCTTCATCTGTGATAATATTAACAATGCCGCTACTTCACCATTAGTCAAATCATAGTCTTGGTCTCCTGTTCCTTCAGTCATTTTAGTATTTACATATTGTTGGAAGTTAGATTTTTCACCATAGTAAATATTTATCATTAATGATGGCTTACCAAAAGTGGTTTTACCTCCTCTTTTCTTAGGTTTCAAATCGTATATTACAGTAACTCCTATTTCATCTTCCTCTAACTCAAATGACCTTTGACCTGCCGCTATTTTAGCAGATTCTGTGATTTGTGTTAGTTGGTCTTGTGTTTGAATATTTCTTAATGAACCTGTCTCCCACGCAAAACTCGGTGTTTTAGATTGAAGATTAAAAACAGTAACAAACATAATAGCATTTTGTCTATTACTTATACTAGGTCTCCAAGAACTACCTAATTCTCCGCCTATCATAATAGGATGTGATTTTACAGTTGTTCTAGGTGCGGCACTAAGTTCCTGACTTAATGGGAAACCTGCACCAAATAAAACATCAAATCCTGGAATATCAGAAAACTGATGAATATCATATTTGTTTTTATTAGCATAAAAAGGAGGGGGTGCTTTTCTTATTATTTCTGTCCATCTTTTTAGTAATACATCTTCTCTAATTGTTTCGTTCCATTTCATTATAAGTCCTCCCTATATTGATAGTATTCATCTGCTTCACAGTCCCACGGTCTATAACCGTGGTCGCCACCAAAAGTCCTAACTGCCTCTTCAAAATGCACATCGCATAATTGACTAGAATGCCTTTCATTTTTATATACCGCATGAGCATCACAATTTACTTCATCACACTCACACTCATCTTCTCCATCATCATTAAATGATTCTAATTCTGAATCATCATCAAATCTAGTTTCTGGTTCTTGTGGTCTAGCAATTAATTTTGGTGCTTTTAACGCATTAAACCATTCACCATTATCTCTATTTTTTAACATTAATCTTAAATTAGAATGAGGCCTAACAGAATCCATTTCTGCTAATTTTAATTCTGGAGGGGCTACATTAAAACCAAAATCATCAGCATTAGTTTTAGCGGCAATTAAAGCATCTACTAAATCACCACTATACATTGTTCCTTTAGTCTTTAAAGGAGGATTTTGTTCTAAATACTGCACCATACCCATGTGTCCATCTTCTTGTAATTCAGCAAGAATAAGGTCATAGATTCTGGAATAGTCTTTCTTAAGAATCATAACTAAATCTCCTATTTAATCTATTTTTTCTAGCCTTACAACCACAATCTTTGCCTGTCGCTTTGGATACTTTATTTACAACAGTTTTGATACCTGTCGCCTTAGTAACCCTCTCAACAGTATCGCCAAGTCCGGTGTCCTCTTTTAATAGTTTATCTTTCCAACCCATTTCTTATTCCTCCAACATTCTAATTTTCATAGTTCTCATCTTCCAAATTAACTTTCCATTCTTCACCATATTTTTCTTGAATGAGGTCTACAAGGGCTAGAATTGCTGTTCCTTTTCTACCTACCATACGACCAATTTGACTCCTTGAGAACTTAGTTTTACGATGTAGGATTATAGTTACTATTTTATTTTCTATATCCACATTAATTTCTTTGATTTTATCATCATAAAAACGATAAAAAGCATTTTGTCTGTTATCTTTAAACTGTGGTTGAGAATAATAATCCATTACTGTTTTCTTGATAGAATATATTAAGTTATTATCATCTGTATTTTTAATAATACTTTGCCAACCCATTTCACCAATCTCCTATGAATACGTTCTGTCTTTCCAATGCTCTTTTCACATTCTGTTTCATATGCGCTTCTATCTTTCTAACTACTGCGCCTCTAGCACCTGTTGTTATAATAAACTTAGTAGGCTTATTTGTAGGATTATGTTCACCATTATAACTGCAACGGATTTTCATATGTTGAGTTTTTCTACTTATGTCAGGAGGCCACTCATCAATAGTAACTCCTGGGATTTCTTCTAGTGCTGATTTAATTCTTTTCATTACTTTAGACGAGACAAACTTTCCCTTAAGTACGTCTTGCCAATGCATTATAATTCCTCTTTATGATATAATTTAACACTTTTTTCATTATGTGGGTTTTCTGTCATTAAAGTGCCATCAGGCATCTTATGCGTTTTACCTTCCCATAATTTACCATCTTTAGTATAGTGAGGAACTCCTTGTTTTTTCTCTACTTTATTTTTTAATATATCTTCCCAACTCATTGTAACTTTCTCCTTTCTTCATCAGACATTTCTGTTGTATGGGCTTCTACAATTTCTTCGTTATCGTCCCTATTACAAGTAATACAATCTTTACCATTCCAACCTTTAGGATTACCACACCATGAACAGTGTTTTCTTCCTTTAATTATATCTTCCCAACTCATTGTAATCTTTCCTCCATTTTTGATTTAACATCTAACCATACTTGTGGATGGTTCTGTGCTAATACTTCTTGCACTACTTGCATTTGTGCGACTATAATTGTGTCTTGTCTCTTGTGGACAAGTTTACCTTTGAACTCCATTAAGTATCTCAAACTTTCTCTAATCTCTTTTGCTAATTTAGTTAGGCTATCTACATACTTAGGATGTATTTCATCTTGGTCGAATAGAATATCTATTTTTTGTTCTAATCTATATATGGTTTTAGTCAATGACTCTATTTCATCTACTTCTTTAACCGCAATAATACTTGCCGCAGATTTTTGAACCAAAGGTTGTAAGTGTTTTCTCATATGGCGTTTAACTTGTTCTTCTGAACAATCAGCGATTTGAGCAACCACGGCAGGAGTTATCTCCCCTTCTTTCAATTGTTGTTCTATTAATCCTCTAATCTCATGTGTGCAAATATTACATTGAGGATTAGAAGAATCAAAATACTCTCCCATATGATTTCTTTGGTGTCTAGCAGTAGTCCCACTAGGCCAATTATATTGTTTATCTAAAGCATCAGGTGATATAGACATAGTTTCTAATTGTATCTCAACCTCTTCTCTATTATCGAGATTACAAACTTTACATCTTTTTCTTGTTACCATAGTATCAATAATCCTTGAATATAAAACTCTCTGCAACACCAACTAAGGTCTTCATAATATCTGGGTTGTTTTTGTTCTTTCTAATAAAGTTAAGTATAATAGAATCTAATGTCGCAACTTCATTATTACCTGGAAGTTGCTGTGCCTCATTCCAGAAATGAGGATTTCTCCTTTTGAACTCAGAATAGATTTGCATTTCATTCTTCATGATTACCTGCCAATTATTTCCATCCATTTCTTAACCTCCTTTTTAGATTTTTTAGTGTCCTTACTTACATGATAAACTACATCTCTACCCTGATACTTTTTACATACTCCTGTTAAAGTTGCTAGTTTCCTAGTTTGCCTTCTTGAAATGTCTAATTGAAAGGTAGTTATTGTTCCGGCATATTTACTAAAGTTAGCCGCACGTTTAATGAACCTACTTTGTGCTAATCCTTGCACATCAAACTTTTCAGAAGATATTTGAGAATGCATTGGTCTATCTTTCCAATGTAATGTTTTTGGATTTATACCATCACCTGGGCTAGTGCTAGAACCGACCTTACTTGCTAACCAACTTTTTACTGCCGGTAATTTATACACGTCTTCGGCTAGTAGTCCATCACCAGAATCATGAACCTTTAGAATAACATTGTGTATTTCAGTTTCTTTAATTAATTTTTTTGCTTCGTTACAAACACCTAACAAACCTAATGATACTATATCACCACTTGTAGCAAACAATGCTTGCCACATTGGGGGTTTTGCTGTGTTCTTTCCATCTGTTCCTTCGGCATACCAACTAGAATCAACCGCCCCAATACTTTCTGGATTAATTTTACTGTTAGGAAGGTCTGCTAATATTTTTCTAAAAGCAATATAATCAGGTGTTCTATAATGACCGTAAACTTCTGTAACGTCATCTTCATCATAATCTCCATTATCTGGGTTTACTTCACTTAATATAGGAACTGTAAATCTAATGTTTCTTGGGTCATTTTCTGAATCAGCCATAGCATTAAGTTTTTCAATTACTTCATCTAATGCAATTAAATCTACTGTTTCTAATACAGCAATATCATTTTCCCATTCTTCCATTAATTCAATTATAGTCCCTGCGCCTTTATCTTTACTAACAGGGCTTTTAGTGTAAGGTCTCGCCACAACACCATGAGCAGAAACTATTTCTATTAATTTAGCACTAGAAGTTAATCCTAGTTTAGAACCACCTACACCACAATCCTTTTTCCATTTATCAAAAATAACTTTAAACTTATCATAGTCAAAGTCTTGAGTTGCAGAACTACCTTTTTCTTTAATTGGTCTTGAGGATTTTTTAGTTTTCTTTGGCATCTTCTTCATCCTCCACTTCTCCAAACTTTAAATTAAATAATGCATCTGTTGCGGGATTCGCTTCTCCACCATATGTAGAACCTGTTGTTACAGCAGTAGCAACTTTAAGTAAATCAAACCATTTGTGCGTCATCATTACCATCTTCTTCATCTTCGTCTTTTTTCTTTGGAGGTTCTGGGTATCTTGGTAATGGGTTGGAGGTTCTTTTCCTTTGCCTATCTTCTTGATTTACCTTATCCCCTCTCATTTCATCTATATAATCCCAAAGCCTTTCTCTAGCA
>Ga0209337_1003790_pt1 | contig 10595 bp, 16 predicted proteins | sample LinPmetageLP53_FD_184044 | JGI IMG/M metagenome (GOLD analysis project Ga0209337, IMG submission 184044) | Marine viral communities from the Pacific Ocean - LP-53 (SPAdes) (version 2) | ecosystem: Environmental > Aquatic > Marine > Oceanic | place: Pacific Ocean | collected 2010-02-08 | reverse complement strand
TTATTGGCTAGGATTTTTGCCTGTTAATAATTCGGTGTAAAAGTAATAAAATTATTTGTTTTCAACATACTCAATTACTTTTTGTTTTATATAATCTATTTGTTCTTTGTCTATCCATTCTAAGAAGTTAAAAGCGTCAAAACAAATTGTTAAGTCTGCTCCCATTTCATCCTTACCTCTTAAATATAGTTCGTTATCTACACATTGAAAAGTGTTTATTTCGTGCAGTCTTTTGTGTGTTTCTTCCATTATTTTAAATTTATTATTACAGGCAAATTGCCATTATTCTTGTAGTGTTTTTTATAGATTGGTTTTAGTTCTACATCCCAACAGTCTTTTTGTTGCCAACCTTTAGTCTTTAGCATTTCACAAAACTTCCTGTAGCATTGTAAAGCAGTTCCTACAACAACAACTGAACGGCTGTTATAGGTTAGGTCATTACCTCCTGAGCTTGTTACCATAGCAGGAATGTATTGAGGTTTTAACAGCCAATGTTCAGCTATTAATTTAGTGTCGTCTATTAGCTCCCCTGTTATAAAAGATATTTTAGGTTCGCTGTAATCAACATAAGTAGAGAATTCTAGTTCTTCTGCGTCTAATCTAGTCATCTTAATAGTTTTGAATGTAAAGTAAAGTCGCTAAAACTGAAGCCCCTATTATTGCTAAGTAAGCAACTACATCTAACACCTTGTTTGTTCTTTTATTTTTTGCTTCAGTTAGATTGTAACTGTCGTATTGCATTTCACCATCTTTGTATTTATTGTTTATCTTAAAGAATGTTTCTTTTTGCTTTTCATTTAGGAATACAGTCATCCCTGTTTTCTTGTTTACGATTTTAAAGTTTTCCAATTTCTTAATATGTATTGATTAATATGCAACAAAGATACAATAAAAAACTTATTAACGAAATTTTTAACTACTTTTTTAACAATAAAATGTTTTTACTAGATAAGCAACTTTAAGTGCTGTCTAGTATATTACCATTAAAAAGATGTGAAAGTGCCTAAAACGGCTAAAGGGGTATGCTTATAAAGGCATTAAAAGGTTGATAGGAGTTTGACCATTATTAAGAACTACTGCACAGCCAACAGCAGGTCTTTTACCGTATTTAGCGTAAGCCATAGCATACGACTTGTGATTGATACCACAACCGACCTGAGTTCCATAAACTCTGAACTTCTTACCGACATAGTGTTCTGTATAACATTGCGTGTGTAGATGTCCTTGAACGGTATTCATCATATCAGCTCTACACTTAGTCCTAGCCGTACCGCCTTCTCCATGTATATATTGTACTCCGTCTGTTTCGTATCGTTCTACAAAGTTCCAATCAGGAGTTTCTAATACTTCTTTGAAAGACTTAATCCATTTACTTGGAATTGAGGATGTCTGAGCTTTACGCATTATGATCCTGTCATGGTTTCCAATGATAACAGTAGCCATAGGAAAAGCGTCACGCCATCTACCTATTTTCTTAATAGCTAATTCTAGCTCATCTAAGCCACCCATTCCGTCTGCACTAGCCTCATGGTAGCTAGAGTAGTGATTGTCTATTACATCACCTATAAACACTACCTCTGTGCAATTATAAGTGTAGTATTGTTCTATACAGAAGTCTAAGTAGCCTTCAAGACAAAAGGGTTCATGCAAGTCGCCAATAACTAGGACATTCCTAGTCTCGGCTTCTCGCATCTTTTCTAGTGCCACAATTTCGTGTGGCTTTAATCTGTATCTGTTACTTTCTCTTTGCGACATCAGCTATTCCCTGACCTACAATTAGAGTTAAGATTGCATAGTACAAATCTTTTGCAGTAGCTTCATCAACTCCTAAGTAAGTAACTAAAGCAGGTACTACTACAGAACTAACTGCATACCAAAACTTCTTGCTCTTAATCATTTGACCGATTAAGTACTTCTCTAAAAACTTTTTCATAACTATTTATTTTTGATTATTAAATTAATATTTTCTCCGCCCAAATTTAGTATTTCTTTGATAACTAAGTCCATAGCTAAACGTGAGTTTTCAACAACGTCTTGTTGACGACCATTCCCTACTAGAATGCAACCGCTTGTATCTTTAGCTGTGTTACCTATATGAAATAAAATATAATCCCTATTAGGAACATCCTGAACTAATAAGTGTAAGTAATCTCTTGTTGCACTTTCTCTCGCTAATCTTAGTCTTACTTTGTATTGTCCTTCAGGAATACAGCTAATATTTCTTTTGTTATTGATATAAGGATTTTCTAAGGTATCACAAAAACTTTCACCATTGATAAATAGTTTACCAATAGTGCTTTCTTTTGTAAAAGTATCTCTAATGATTAAAAGATTAACGCCCCTGACCTCTGTAGGCTTTTTTATAGCCATTCTGTCCTTTACTTGCATTTTTGGAGTGTACTCCCTTACGTTTCTTTTTAACACTCTTATAAGAGCTTGTAACAACATTACGAGCCATCTAGTTATTTTTTTCAAATTGAATGAATTTATATATAGTAAAACCAATTGCTAGAATTAAAGAAACTAGCGTTAGTATTTCGTTACAGTCTGTTATGCTGAAAGCTATAGCTGAGGTGTTAGCTAACCCTACTTGTAGAGTATCTTTTACTTCTGTCATTTTGATTTGTTTTTTTATCTAAGTAGGTCTTTAACTTAGTAACATTTTTAAGTTTAGGTTTATAGTATTTCTTCATTATGAGTAATCAGAAGCGTTTAAAAAGTTTCTTAAAGTAAGTTTAGTCCCCTGCTGCATAGGTCTTTCTAGGTTCATTCCATTATAGTAAGCGTTCCTATCAGGACTTATGTCTGCACCCGAGTTTGTATTGTATTCAGGAAAACTGCTTGTATTGTTAGTGATATACTTAATCATTCGTTCCGTAAAATATTCAGCATTGTTTCTCACTTCTTCTCTAAGGTGTTGAGCGTCTGCCGTACTTAAAGCTGTACCTGTCTCCGAAGTCTTAGAATAGATGTTACCGTTTTCTGTTTTAAATCTAAGGTAAGGAATACACATATGAAAAGCCCAAGAAGGTAAACAGTCTCCTATATACTCATCTACTAAAGTCTTGTAAGCTTCATTACCTACATTCCCTATTGTTCCTGCTGTAATTAAACTTTCTAATTTTTGGTACAAGTCCGTTCCAATCTTTGGTTCGATATAAATACGCTGTGCCTGTAACACATACGGCAACAAGATTTCAGGGTCAACATTTAAGTTGATTGCTGTGCTGTCTTTTAATTTTAATTCTGATATAAATAATACGTATGCCATAGTTAATTGTAATATCCGTTATTTTTCATTCTCATAGGTGGAATAGCTACTAGCTTATCGTTCTGTTCAGCCGTAAACCCTTCACTTCTTGCTTTAGTGTAATTCACTAAAACATCATCATCTAAGTCATCTTTATAGTAAACACTATCAGCGTCTTTCAAGTCAGTTGAACGCCAAATCTGACGCAACCAATAATGTCTGCAATTAGGGCCTCCTTTGTACAAAAATAAATCGTACTTATTGCCATCATGTCCAAAGCCCGGGTTTACTGATTTGCTATTTGTTCCTACTATATCTTTCTTTCTATAAATCTTTTTTGCTCCTACCATTTGTCTACAAAAGCTTCTGCTAGTTCCTGAACGATTAGGCAAGAAATTATCAGTAGCATAAACATACCTCACTTTATAAAAAGCATTTCCTTCTCTATTTAATCCGTCTTGGCTATCTCTAGCATTAGGATTAGCTCTAATTGTTGAAGCAAAGTCAAATTTTTCAAAAGCTATGTCGTTTAACTCTTGTTCAAAGTCAAAGTTTAAATGTTCACCATTAACCATTTCTTCATCTATAACTTCATAGCCTTCAGGAATGTCCTCTCCATACTCAGCTATAAATTTTTCAAGTCCACTTTCGTCCATGTCTAAATTAAAACAAGAACATTTGCTAAAGTTTTCTGTAGCTATATCATGACCTTCACAAGCCATATAAACCGTCTGACCTTCTAATTCGTGTTCGTGATACCCACTACACCCCATAGTTATTGCATGGGCTTCAGCTTCTTCTATAGTATTAAAAACAGGCTGTCCGTCTATCATTCCTACCTTACTTAAATCTTCTCTTACTTCTACATCAGCAGCAGGTTTCAATCCGAGTTCCTCACGTATTTCGTCTTGCGTCATAACTGCCTTTAAGTCCTCAGAAGTAAACTCTAATGTAATAGGTTTTAACTGAACGAAACTTACAGGCAAGTCTATATTGTTTACTGAGAATATAGTTTGTAAAGTGTCTAAGATATGATTTTGTAAAGGTTGTACAACAGTATTTAAATAAAAGTTTGCTGCTGCGTTAAGCTCGTCTACGTTTGAGCCAATGCCTGTATCAGATTTAATTCCCATAAGCATCGGGCTAGTCACTCTGTGTCCTGTAAGTATGTTTTGAACTAATAGCTCTTGAAGTGCTAAGTATTGCTCTGAAGCGTTTGAAACAGCTATAGGAGTTATTTCAGGCGTTCTAGTTTTATCGTCTGAAAACGTCAAAATAAATTTGCCCGAGTTACGAGCGCCTGTGAATTTATCAGTAAGACTTTGTTCTATCTGAAACCTTTCCTCTTGCGTAGGTACACCATTAGCAAAAGAAATAAAGTAGCTCCCACTAAATCCATTTTCTATATTGTTTAAATGAAACTCTGCAACTCTTTGATCTACTAAAGCCCAATTATTTGCTGCTATGTAATCAGGTGTATGATAGCAGTCCATATTAGGACTGTAAGCACCTGTATAAAGTAATTGACTTGTTGCTGTTCTATCGTTAGTATTAAAAGCTGCTATCTCAGTTGGTGGGTTTTCTCTTTCGTTAGCCCAATTAGAACATATATAGTAAGTATCAACTTGACCTAAGTCATTTGGTATTCCTGCTCTTACTCGTTCTACAGGCACGTGGTATATTTCCGCAATTTTAGTTCTTTCAGTATTCCAAATAATATGTATTGCGTAAGCTCCCTGAAGTTTAAAGTCAAAAGCTAATTTCTTAACTACTTGATGTAAAGTTTCTTTTCCGTTAGCGTGCCTAAAAAACTTCTTTAACTCTACATAAGCATCTAAGTCTGTATCTTTATCTTCACAAACTAAGTCTTCACCTGAAATCATTTCAGCAGTAGCGTTTATAATTGCAGCATGTGTAGATGAATTATAATAAAGGTCAATTAAGAACTGAGGATAGAGGTTACGCCATTCTTCCGTTCCGTATTCTATGTACTCTTTACCCTGAACTTCCTGAATTATAGGTGCTGTTTGTGTTTCTAAGTTTATACTAAGTATGTTTTCCATTTTATAAGTTTGATAAATAAGTATTTACATTAGCTGTAAGTGCTGTGCTTTCTGTGTCAAATATTTGTATTTCGCTTATTGTTCCATCATAAGGATTTGCTTCAGGGTTTCTTACTCCTATTGCGTCAATATTTGCTGTTCCTGCTAAAGTTTCTGTGTCTGTTTGTGCTACTCCATTAATGTAAAGTGTAACTAAGTCAGAAGCGTTCCTTGTAATAACTAAATAATTATCTGCTGTTAAATCGCCATCATTAACAGTAATATCAACTGATGAGCCATCTGTTTTAAACCTTAATTGAGTGCTGTTAGTTATTTTAAAAAACTCATTGTTTATAGTGTTATCACCTAAAACAATTACATTATTTAAAGCAGGAAATAATCTTAACCCTAAAGTAAATGCACCTGATAATTCTATGTCAGATGGTGTTTGTAAACTTTGAGAAGCTGAAGCGTCAAAGTCTATAGCTCCTGAATTGTAAGCGGGTTGTTCACTTGCTGTATCTTGTACCATATCAAAACTATTAGAAGAACTATCAGCCCAAGCCGAAACATCAGAACCATTTAATGTAATTCCTGTTTGGTATTTGTACCACGCTTCAAGACCTGTTTCATCAGAAGGTTTCCAACCCCCTAGCGTATTAGTGCTTACTAAACTTAATGCTTGTTTAAGTGCTAACATTATATAACTTGCTCGTAGTAACAAATAGCTAAACCACTTGTCAAAGTGATAGCTGTACATTGAAGAAATAAAGTAGTTCCCGCAGGGATAGTCGTGTGAAGACTTGCTGCTGCTGAACCTGTGCCTGTTTGAATATTAGATGCAGCTATTGAAGCTATTACACTTTCTGTAACAAATTGAATTGCGTAATAATCTTTACCTGTCATTGCTGTTGTTGTAATAACATCACATCTATTCTTTCCTAGTTGCTCTGTTAATAATTGTTGTACGTTTTCTATTGCCATTTTTTTTTATTTTATTGTCCGTAATATATATAATTCGTTTCCGTTGGTGCTTCTCTTTGTGTGTATTGAACTTGCTGCGTTCCGTCTTTTTCTGATAAGTTCATCTTGCCTTTAGTTACTAATCCCTGAACTACTCCTTTAGTGTCTGCAGCAGGACTTAAAACATCATTTTCTGTTGCAGGTGCGTTACCTGAAGAAACAGTTACTGTTCCTACCCAACTAACCTCGTAAAGTTCATACTTATAATATCCGGCAGGGAATAGCTTAACTATTCCTGTGTAAATGTTAGGTATAGCTCCGTAAGATAAATTAATTTCAGTGTATCTGTCTCTAATTTTCTCAGTTTTACCATAAGCATAATAAACGGTCTTATCTAAGTCGTTTGTAAACTTAACTAAGTGCCTTATTTGTGTAGAAGCTACAGAAGTATCTATACGATTGTCCTCAGTTTGTACGTATATTTCTATATCTGTTTCTGTTATTGCTTGTATCATAATTAGTTTGTCTAGTATATAATAGAAATAGTCTGAATTTATTTGTATTCAGTTAATAATAAAAAGAAAAAGGAGTGCCTAAGCACCCCTCAATCAAAGAATATATAAGAAAACTAATTAAGATGTAGTAGGGAAAGTTCCTGCTTCATTAACAAATCCACTTTGATCCCATGGAGTTGTTGTGTAATCTTCTAAGAAAGCGAAAGGAATTGGCTCTAAGCCGTCAAACGTAAGAGTGTAACCGTTCCTATCTCCAAAAGCAGCACCACTATCCATAGTACCTGCATTAAGTTCCATTCCGTTAGACATTCCTAATGCAATAAATACATTATGTCCGTTAGCTAATTGTTGGTTTAATTCTGCAAAAATTCTTACCTTAGATTTTCCTAAAAGCTTAATTTCGTTTTGGTCTTCTTTAGTAAGTTTATTAAGCATAATACTACAAGTAGGAGTGTAAAAAATTGTTCCATTCTCTCTACTACCTGTAATCGTGTCAGTAATTGAAGCTACACCAAGTGGCATAACATACTCATAAATAGTACTACCATCCCAATCAATTGCGTCAATTTCTAATTTGTGTGTTGCGTCATAAGTGTAAGATACATCTTCATCAAATACAGAAAAGAATATTTTTTTTACTCCTCCTGAAATTCTATTACAGTCGAGCCCCCTACCTTTTGTTAGTGCTGTACAAGCCATGTTGTTTTATTTTTTAGGTTAAGGGAGTGAGTGCCTAAGCACCCACTTCCGTATTATTTATTTATTATGATTGTCTTACGATGTCAGCTCCAACTCCTGTCTGAACTCCTGCTGAGTAACGAGCTACAAGTCTCATATTGTCGCTTCCGTCAAGAGCAGCCATGTCCATCAAAGTGATACGAGTAGCGTCGCTTAAAAGGTCAGTGCCGAAGAACATATTAGATTTTTGAGCGATAACAACTTGGTTGTCAATCATTCCATTACAAACCGCAATGTTGTAACCTTCAAATACAGGAACATAATCACCATTCATATTGTAAGCATTAACATATCCTAAAGTAGAAATTGCAGAAATGTAGTATCTGTAAGTCTTTTGGTTCATGTAGATATGTAAATCTTCTTTTCCTAATACTGCTGTAGGAATAGCTGCTACTGCTGCTTGTAAGTTAGCAATTATGTTAGCTGCTGTATAAGCACCTGTTGCTGCGTTCTGAACAACTGTTGCATCAACTCCCGGTAATAAAAGTCCTGTTACAGCTCCGTTGAAGCCATTGAATTTCCCTGCTACAGCAGTTCCTGTCCAAATACTATCTTCTGTTGCTTCTGCGATAATTTCACCCATGTAAGAAATTACATAGTCATTAAAGCTTGCAGGTGGTGGAGCTCCTGCTCCTGCTCTCATTTGTAGAGCTTCCCAACTGTCTAATAATGTAGACTTGCAAAGGTCTAAGTTGATTTGTAAGTTTTTTGGTTCTAAAACTTTTTCAGTAAGTGCTAAAGTACCTGCTCCTGTAAAGTCGCACGTTGCGTCAGCAACTACTCCTGAACCTGCCATACGTTGTATGTTAGATTTGAATTTGATGTTTTCCATAGATGTTAAGTAATCTAAAGAGTTTGCTTGCTTAAGAGCCGCTGAGATGTAAAATCCTGCTGCCTTCCCCGCAAAGTTTGATGTTGTAGTAAACGCCATTTTTTTGTTTTTTTTAGTTTATATTATTTTATTTATTTAAGTCGTATAAGAATTTTTCTCTCCTAGACATCTTGCTGTAATCTTTTGCACTTACTGCGTGACTTCTATTTGAAGAAAACTTATTTACATTTAAAGGATTGTCAGCAGGGTTTCTGCTTAACTTTGACTTCAAGTCTTTAATCTTTTTGTTAAGTCTTGCAACTTTAGATGATTGAGTTTTTGATAAAGTAACTTCTTCAGCAACTTCTTCAGCTTTTTCTTGAATAATCTCAATTGCAATTTCTGCTGCTTTTGCTGCTAACTCAGGAGTAACCTCAGCAGGAGTAGCGTCATCTATTGCTGTTGCAATTTCTGCTACTGCTTCTTCAACAGCTTCTACAACTTCAACAACAGTTTCTTCAACTGCCACTTCAACTGCTTCATCTTCGTATTCGTCTTTATCTTCTTCTTTCTTTTCTTCTTCATCTTCCATATCAACACTTTCACCTACCCTGCTTTTTAAATCAGCTACAGCGTCTTCTAAGTTTTTAATTCTTTTCTCCATGCCTTCCCAATCTTGTACATCTGCTTCTTCTGCTAATTCTTCTTCAACTACTTCTTCAGTATCTTCTAAAGATGTTTCTAAAACTTCAGCAACTACTCCGTCTTCATCAACTCTAAAAGCTATTCCGCTTTCAGTTCTGTAAGTTCCAACAGGCAAAAGTATTGTAGTTCCGTCCTCTGTAAGAACTGAGATGTCCACACCTGCTATTAATTCGTCTGCTTCAGATACAAAGATTGTACCATCTTCAGCTTTTTCTTGCCAAGCTAGTTTAACTGATTTGTTTAAACCTAGTGACACTAAAATTTGTTCCTTTAAATCCATGATTTTTTTATTTTATTAGTGAGTATTAGTAATTATATAATAGATAAACTATTACTTTGTTTGATTTTCCTTTATTATTTCGTTTAAAGCAGCTAAGATTTGTTCGTTTGTAGGTTTTGCATTTTGCATTTCCTGATATTTAGAAGTAAAGTACCCTTCGATGGAAAGTCCTTTTATGTCGCCATCCTTAATCTTGTTCCAAAGCATTTCATTTTGTATCTTCATCTTCACCATCCAAGTGCCTTTTTTTAACTCGTAACCATAAAGTGCTGACTTATCTGTTTTAGGGTCTTCTACTATCCAACTTTCTACAGTTAAAACTCCTGCTACTCTATCCTGATGTTGGTATGTAGCTTTATGATGATTGTTGCTTTTTAAGAAATTATAAGCACATTGCTTAACTGTTTCTTTACTGAAATAAACATAGTAATCACTATCTGTATCAGCGTCATATCTATAGATATTTTTGTCAGGAATTAAAGCAGGAGCAATAAGCTCTCTTTTCTCCTTATCTACTTTAGCAAGAGTTAGGTTGTTTTTTGCCTTACTCATATAAACCATATTCTCCTCTATTGCAGGATCAGAAACTAACGATATACAGTCTATTGCAATTTCTTCATTATCTTCATTTATAACAAGTTCAACTATCTTAGTAGTTTTCATTTCATTATAGTCTTTGTTGGCTTCTTCACATTCAGCTATAGTGTCATACTCACAGCTTCCTGTTTCACCCCATTTTACTTTTCCGTTTTCACATTCTTCGCATGGCATATTATATAATATATTTAATTAGTATTTATTTGATTTTAGATTGTAGCCCTTCTTCTAATATTGGCTAGTTGATTTTGACTATTTGTCATTTCGTCTGTAACTACGTAAGCTCTAAAGGCTTCAGGTTCTGTTCCGCCTGATAATTCAAAAGCTCCTGACATCATTTGAGGTGCAGGTGTTGTAGGTGTTGTTGTAGATGGTGGAGTTACTCCTCCTCCTCCTGCTCCTAGAATTTGTTTTGCTTGTCCTGCTGCTGCTAAGACTGCTGCAACTTGTGTTGCATAAAATATAGGAAACGCTAAAGCTGCACCCGGTCCTGCTGCTGCTGCGGATTTTTGAGCTATATTTAAACCCTGAACAAATCCTACTCCTGTATCAATAGCAATTTGAGTTAGTGCTGCTGCTTTTGCTGCTGCTGAACCTTCTTGTAATAACCCACCTAAAGCACCAATAGCCGAACCTACTGCACTTGCCATTTCTTGTTTACTTTTTTTAACTGCTTCATCTGCTGCTATTACAG
>Ga0209337_1003787_pt1 | contig 10604 bp, 6 predicted proteins | sample LinPmetageLP53_FD_184044 | JGI IMG/M metagenome (GOLD analysis project Ga0209337, IMG submission 184044) | Marine viral communities from the Pacific Ocean - LP-53 (SPAdes) (version 2) | ecosystem: Environmental > Aquatic > Marine > Oceanic | place: Pacific Ocean | collected 2010-02-08 | reverse complement strand
ATATAGACGCTATAAAGTTTAAAAAATTTATATTTATTAATAAACACAAACAAACATGAAAGCAAAAACTTTTGAAAATCTAATTAGAAAAGTAGTTAGAGAAGAAATTGATTATTCGTTACGTAGAGAAATTAAATCACTTAAGGAAGATTTACGTGATGAGTTAAAACCAACTATAGTAGAACACACTGAAAGACAGGTTGAAGTACCAGAAACTACAAAAACCTCCTTAAGAGAAAAAATTATGGGCAATGGGCTTATAAAACAACATAAAAAACAAAACTTTGTATCTGATGGTACATTAAACGATTTACTAAATGAAACAGCAGCAGGAAATACTAATACACAAACAGCACAAGCACCTGTAAATTTATCTCAACCTTTTTCAACATCAGCTCCCTTACCAGTGGATACAAAGGGCATGCCTAAATCAGTAGCAAATGCTGTTACAAGAGACTATAGTGGTTTAATGAAAGCAATTAACAAGAAAAAAGGATTATAATAAATGCCTACTATAGATAACTACATAAGAATTAATCCGCTAGATTTAAATAAAAATGTAGCTATAGGAGTAGCGTTTCCTTTTGATGCTGATGGAGTTTTTAATCAAACACTCACCCAAAAAGAACAAGTAAAAAGTAATTTAATAAATGTATTACTAACAGAACCTGGTGAAAGGGTAAATTTACCTGCTTTTGGTGTTGGTTTAAAGAATTTATTATTTGAAACAGAAATAGATACAAATAATTTAGAATCTAGAATAGATAATCAAGTAAAAATATATATACCGGAAATAACATTAATATCAGCTAATACAACATTTTCACCAGATGAACATATATTATATATAAAAATAGTGTATAGATATAATCCTTCAAGTGAGGTAGATGCTGTACAATTAAACTTTAACGCACAAAGATAATGGCATCATATTCAAAAACATCAAATAAAACACAAGATAAAGACGTTAAATATTTAAATAAAGATTTTAATTCTTTTAAATCTCAATTAATAGATTTCACTCAAACTTATTATCCTAATACTTTTAATGATTTTAGTGAGGGATCTCCAGGTATGATGTTTTTAGAAATGGCAGCTTATGTAGGAGATGTTTTATCTTTTTATACAGATACTCAATTACAAGAATCATTTTTATTATTAGCTCAAGAAAAGGAAAATTTATTTAACTTAGCTTATGCTTTAGGATATAAACCTAAAGTAACCACAGCCGCTTCTACTAATGTAGATATATTTCAATTATTACCCTCTAAATTAGTAAGTGGGGTATATAAACCTGACTTTAACTACACATTAATTATAAACGAAAATTCTACATTTCAATCAACAGATGGAATAGATTTTTACTTAGAAAATCAAGTAGATTTTGGCTTTTCATCTAGTTTTGATCCTACTACAGTTAGTATCTATCAATATGATGGATCAAATAATCCAGAATATTTTTTATTGAAGAAAACATCATTAGGGGTTTCTGCTAAAATAAAAACACAAACCTTTAGTGTGGGAGCAGCTGAACAATTTAAAACATTAACTTTATTTGATACTAATGTTATTTCTATAGAATCAATAATAGATGCAGATGGAAAAGTATATAATGAAGTACCTTATTTAGCTCAAGATACAATATTTGAAGAAGTACCTAATACTGGTGCTAATGATCCTGAATTAAAAGGATTTAATCAACAAACTCCATATCTTTTAAAATTAAAAAAGGTACCAAGAAGATTTGTATCTCGTTTTAAAACAGATAATACATTAGAAATACAGTTTGGATCAGGTATTTCAGATAAAGCAGATGAAGATATTATTCCAAATCCAGATAATATTGGGTTAGGAATTAAAGATGGAAGAAGTAAATTAGATGTAGCTTATGATCCTTCTAATTTTTTATATACAAAAGCATATGGACAAGTCCCTTCAAATACATCCCTAACTGTAACTTATTTAGTGGGAGGAGGGTTAGAATCAAATGTTAGTTCAAATACTATAACTAAAATTGAAAAATTAAATACAAGTAATAAACCTAATATAAATCAAGGTTTATTAACTTTTATAAAAAGCTCAGTAGCAGTTACTAATCCTGAAAAAGCAGTGGGGGGAGGAACAGGAGATTCAATAGAAGAAATAAGAATGAATGCAATGGCAGCTTTTTCAGCCCAAAAACGAACAGTTACAAAAGAAGACTATTTAATTAGAACTTTATCTATGCCTGCTCGTTTAGGAAGAGTAGTTAAAGCTTATATAACACAAGATGACCAAATATCTCCATTAACAAATGAACCAAATAGAATTCCTAATCCTTTAGCTTTAAATTTATATACTTTAGGATATGATAAAAACAAAAAATTAACAACATTAAACACAGCTACAAAAACTAATTTATCAACTTATTTAGAACAATATAGGATGTTAACAGATGCCGTTAATATAAAAGATGCATTTGTTATTAATTTTGGGATAGATTTTGAAATAGTAACTTTTAAAAGTTATAATAATGAAGAAGTAATACTTAATTGCATAACAGAATTAAAAGAATTTTTTAATATAGATAAATGGCAAGTAAATCAACCTATTATAATTTCCGAAGTTTATAATTTATTAGGAAGTATTTTAGGAGTACAATCTGTAGAAAGTATTTCTTTAAGTAATATTAATGGGGTTGACGTAGGATATTCACAATATAAGTATGATTTTGGTCAAGCAACTAAAGGGGGAATAATCTATCCATCACTAGACCCAAGTATATTTGAATTAAAATTTCCTAATTCAGATATTAAAGGTAGAGTAACAACTTATGGTTATAATGCATCAGGTATAACAACAGGCAACACTTCAGGAGGATCAACTGGCGGAGGCGGCAACGCAGCAAGTCCAGGTGGTGGAGGAGGTGGCTACTAAAAACAATAAAAATGGCATATTACTTTATATTTCCCGAAATTGACACTACAATATACAGTCACCCAGACAGAACTAAAATGAATACGGGGAATGATGAAATTCTTGAAATTGTAAAAGAAAAAGGAAGTTCAGACCAAAGATATTATCCTTCAAGAGTTTTAATTAAATTTAAAAATGAGGAAATTAAATCAACAATTTCAGATAAAATAGGTTCCTCTACATTTAATAATGGAACCTCAAAAGTATCGTTACAACTACTTTCAACAGAACATAAAAATTTAGTAAATATTCTTAATTTAGAAGCATTTGCTGTTTCTCAATCATGGGATGAAGGAACAGGTAGATTTTCGAACTTACCTACAAGTTCAAATGGAGCAACTTGGGTTCATAGAGACAATGACACAACAAAAACTCAATGGACAACATCAAGTTTTGCAGTAGCTACTACAGGATCAATAGATACCTTAGGTATTACAAAAGGTGGAGGGGTTTGGTATACTGGCAGTGCTTTTCAAGGTTCTCAACAATTTTTAAAAGGAGATAACTTAGATACAAACATAAATGTAACTTCAATAGTACAAAAATACTCAGCAAGTCTGTTCGCTAATAGCACTTACCCAACAGGTATAGATAATCATGGTTTTTTAATAAAACAACCAGACTCAGTAGAACAAGATACATCTAGTAGTTTTGGTGAAATGAAATATTTTTCATCTGACACACATACTATATTTCCTCCTAAATTATGTTTTAAGTGGGATGATAGTATTCATAATTCACAATCATTAGCTAAACAAAATGGAGAATTAAGTGTTTCACTTTACAGAAATCAAGAAGAATATAACCAAAATGATGAGGCATTTTTTAGAATTCACGTAAGAGATAAATATCCTACAAGACAATTTACTTCATCCTCAAATTATTTAAATCCAGGATATTTTACAACATCATCTTTTTATAGCGTAAGAGATTCTCATACAGAAGAAGAAGTTATCCCTTTTGATGATAGTTTTACAAAAATAAGCGCTGATTCAGAAGGAATGTATTTTAAAATATTTATGAATGGCTTACAACCTGAAAGATATTATCGTGTTTTATTTAAACACACAAACGACGAAGGAACAATAATATATGATGACAATTATCATTTTAAAGTAGTTAGATAATGGCAGAAGAAAGTATAAAAATATCCAAAAAATTATATAGTAGATCTGACGTAAATAGTGTTTTAGACCTATCATTTAGTGAATTAATACAAACAGATAATAGAAGTTCTGATGTTAAAATAAAAAATCTTTTTCAAACATATGATAGTCTTTTTTATGATATACCTAAAACAGGAAAATTATCACATTTAACTTTATTTATTCAAAGTAGAGATTATATAAATGATTTTTATGACCCTAAAGATGATCAAATAGAAGCATTATTAGATAGAATAGAAACTCTAGAAGATGAATTAGTAGAATTATCAAATGCAAAAGTATCTGTAGAAAAAGAACACCCAGTTTATAGTAATGGTACTTTCTTAAAAATAGAAGGTGGACATTCATTCTTTATGTATAAGGGAGAAGCCCGCAGAGTAAGATCAGCAGTAAAAAAGATATTAAAACAAAAATATCAACCAGGTAGAGACACTGATGAATACCAAGTTATTTTATCTTCAGCAGCAGATTTACCTTCTCGAGGATATCCAGATTTAACAACGGCATCTGATTTAAATAACTTAACATAATGGCAGAAAAAATTGAAAAAATAGAAGATTTTAAATTTAAGCCTACTCAAGTTGCTTCTAGAGAATTAACAAGAAAATTTGGAAGAGATGAAGACTTCGCAGAATTACATATATTATCTTTAAATGATCAAACGTTACAATCTAATTTAAACTTTACATCATATAATTTTCCTCCTGAGGGAATAGACACAGAAGGTTTATTTAATGAAATTAATATGGATCCTGTTACCGAATTAGGTAAATATGGGTATATATCTGGAAAATATAAAATTAAACTAAATTTACTCCGAAGAAAAATACTAAATACTTCAAGTTTATTATTTTTTATAAATGAAATATCACCATCAAGGACAGAATTAAAATTAAAAATAAATACTTTACATAATAATTCTCAAACTATATCTTCTGTAAGAAATTTTATTAATGAAGTAGAATCAAATATATTTTTTAAAGATTTTGGACTTAATTTTAATAAAGGAAATATAAATACAGCAATTAATATTGCTTTAGATGAAAGAAATATAGATCCTGAAATTTTAATTAAACTTTTAAATCCTCTTCCCCCTAACTTTATAGTTAATGATGAGTTAAATATAGTAGAAGAAATAATAGACCCTACAGTATTAACAATAGATTTAGGAATATTACAATCAGAAGATAGTTCTATAGCTTTAAGAGGTCCTAATTTTAAAATAGATACTAGATTAAATAGTTCTATTCCTTCTTCTTTTAAGACATATGATTCTATATTAAATAATGGTTCAATACTATCTTCTTCTTATAATCAACTTTTAAATAGACTAGAAAATAGAGAAATACCAGAAATACCTTATGATTATATAAGACCTATTTCAGAAAGTTTAGAACCAGAAGATAGACCCTACCATTTTGAAAATTTTGTTAATTTTAGTAGCGCAGAAGAACGTTTAAAAAACTTTGAATATAAAATAAAATTAGTTGAATTATATGATTCTCAACTAAATGATATAGGAACAATAACAGGAAATACATCTGCATCCTCTTTTGTATTAAACGATAAGACTTCAATTAATAATAAAAGAGATAATTTATTAAAAGGTCTTGATGGATATGAAAGATTTTTATATTATACTTCAGGAGCTTTTGCATACCCTAAAACTAATATTACTGCTCCTTTTAATTTATATCCAGTTTCCTCATCAGAAGCAAAAACATGGTTGGGAAGTGAAGAATCATCTAATTCTTTTTATGGTGGTCAATTATTATCTGCTTCCTTATATGATAGAGAAAATCAAAATAATTTAGAAAGATTAGTACCTAACCATATTTTAGATAATAAAGATAACGAACAATATAAATTATTTATTAATATGGTGGGTCAACATTTTGACCAAGTATGGGTACATATAAAACATCTTACTGAAATAAATGATACTCATCATACAAAAGGTATTTCAAAAGATTTAGTTGTTTTTACTTTAAAAAGTTTAGGAATAGAAGCCTTTGACCAATTTGAAAATTCAAATTTAATAGAATACATTTTGGGAACAGGTACTTCAGGTAGTGCATATTATGATGTACCTACAAACCAAACCCTAGTAACAGCTTCAAATGCCGGTTCTATAGCTAAAAAAGATATATCAAAAGAAATATGGAAACGTTTATACCATAATGCTCCACATCTTTTAAAAACTAAAGGAACAGAAAGAGGATTACGTGCTTTAATGAGTTGTTATGGGATTCCTTCTACATTATTAAATGTAAAAGAATATGGGGGATCTACATCAGATAAAACAACATATCAAACATTTACTTATGAAAAATCGGGGTTAGCACTACAAGGAAATTCAGGAGCAAATGGTTATTTTATAAAAACTAATTATTCAAATAATAGTAATAAGATTGGTGTAGATTCTTCTCTTACAACTAGTACTAGTAGTATAGTTGATTTTTTAGAAGAAAATTTAGTAGGATCTACTATACAATTTAGAGCAAAACCCCATAGAACAAATAATACTCAAATCTTATTAACACTGTCTGGTTCTACTTTAGATGGTGTTTATGATCCAAGTAGAGATCACATTGTAACTTTAGAACCCTATAGTTCTACAGCTAATGACATATCTTCATCAGGAGATGCTATACAATATGGTAGATTAAATTTAACAATAGATGAATTAACAACATCTACAGATTATTTTCCAATATATAATGGTGATTTTTGGAATATTAATTTATCCGCAGAATATAAAGGAACATCAGAAACAGCTTCTTTAAGTATAGGAGCTAGACAAGCTAATTTTAATAAAAATGTATTTAAATATGAAGCTTCAGTTGATGTTTCAGCTTCTGGTTTTTGGAATTCAACCTGGGAATATAAAGATCAAGATAATGGTTTTAAACATATTTATATAGGGGGACTAGAATCTAATAGTGCAGGATCAGGTTATTCTCTTTTTGGAAGTTATGAATACTCGGGTTCAATACAAGAAGTAAGATATTATATAGGAGAAGTATTATCAGACGATACTTTAACTAAACATGCTCTTGAACCCTTTATGTATGCAGGTAATACAATTTCTTCTTCTTTTGATAATATTACAACTAGATTACCTTTAGGAAGTAATGACCAACAAGATAGTTCAAGTTTCCATCCTAACATAGATGCAAACTTTTTAAATATAAATAGTAATCCTGAATTAGTTCTTAATGGCAATATGGAAGATAATGATGGTTGGGTTGCTGCGGGGAGTGCAATTAATGTTGGACAATCATCTACTTATGCAAATGGAGGCAATTATTCTTACACATATACTACAACTTCACCTAATGATGGTATTCTCTACTTTTTAGATTCTAATAATCTTGAACTTGGACAATTATACGAAATATCTTGGGATATATTTGTTGATGATACACCTGGTTTTACTAGTACTTATAATCAAATTACTATGGTAGGATTTCAAAGTACTGCTGTAAGTGCTAATACATACTTAAATGGTAATGCTTTAGTAGAAAATGAATGGGTTACTTCAAAACGAATTTTTGAACATATATCTCAAACTGGTACTCCCTATTTAGCTATTAATAATGGATCAGCTTATGAGGGTGATAGGACATATTACGTAGATAATGTTTCATTAAAAAAAATATCGAATGGTTTAAAAAGTAACATGTCTACCCAAAAATGGGAAGAAGTAGTAGAAAACCATTACCATCCAACTCCTGACACTGTTGGTATTTCAATGACAAGTGAAAAAGTCAGAATAGATGAAGGAACTATCGATGATGATCTTTTATCAACTACAATAAAATCAGAAACTTCTACATTAGACAGACAACCACAAGATTTTGAAGATTTAGGTGTATTCTTTTCTCCAACAACAGAAATAAATGAAGATATAGTTTATCAATTAGGAGCATTTAGATTAGATGATTATATAGGTTCACCTTTACCTTCAGCACAAACAGCTTCAAATTATGAAGATTTAAAAGAAATTAGAGATTTATATTTTAAAAGATATAAAAGTAATAGATATAATTCTTTCGATTATATAAAATTAATTCAATATATAGATCACACATTGTTTAAAATAATAGAACAATGGGTACCAATGAAAACTAATTTAAAAACAGGTTTATTAATTGAACCTAGTTATTTAGAAAGAAGTAAATTTCCAAGAGAACTACCAACAATAGATTATGGTACAACTATGACTCAAGGATCTTACCAAACATTTGATTTTCAAATAGATCCAGAAAAAGCCTTTTCATTAACAGGTTCAAGTGTTATAACAACAAATAATCTTACTAACGCTACAGGTAGTGATGGACAAAGACAAGAACAAGGAACTAATTTTACTATTGATATAAGTAGTCATATATTAGGACAAAAACACTTAACAGCACAAGGTCCTATAATTCCTTTTAATAGTCTTAATCAGGTAACTTATGGAATAAACATAGCAAACACATCACTTATAACATCTCTAGGGGGTGGAGCAACTATAAACTCTCCAAATAAAGTAACATTTACAGCAGATGGAGGTACTGACAAGATTGAATCCATTGCAATTGGATTAATATCAGGAAAAGTATATAAAGCATCTGCTACAATATCAGGATATTCATCACTCACAGGCAAAGCAATAGGTTTTTTTCAGCAAGGAGGAATACCTTCAGTTGTTGGAACAACAAAAATAAAGAGTGATGGTAAGATAGAATTTACATTCACAGCTGATGGGGATGATATAGTACTATTTGCAGCAGATCAAGTTGGGGGAGTAGTAAGTGATATACTAATAGCAGAAGAACTTTTAGGTCAAAAAACAGTATCTACATCCGCTAACTTTAGAAATTCAGATATTCTTTTAGGAAATATTAATGTTGCAAAAAAATCTCGTAGGTATTATCGTGACTATGAATTACCAGGAGAAAATTTTGGCGAAGGTTATAATCCATTTGACACGCAAACACCATAAAAATTAAGTTATGTCTATATCACATTTAAAAAAAATACCACTACACCAAGGAATGGTCGTAGACCATGTAATGGGAGATGGTCAATTTTCATCCACAGATTCTTTATTCTCTACAGGGAGTATGATAACTGGTGTACCTATACTTCCACTATTTTCAGAAAATATTCTAGTAGGAGGAAATGGAAATTTAGCTCTTAATAGTTTAGGAAATAACTGGCCAATTGAACCTACTGCTCATAATGTATTTTTTCCAGTACCAAACTTAATAAGTAACATGTTTGATGGAAACAAAGCAACAGCTTTTAGAAGTGCTGGTCCTAAGGATAATAAAGTAACCTTTTTAATCTTTGACTTTGGAAGAGAAGTATTACCTGGAAAAATAGTAATAACATTTCCACATATTGGTAGTAATCCTAATTTCGCAGCGGGGGGAAATATGCAAATTTCATTTCATGATGGGTTAACAAGTAACAATGCAAGTCAGTTTAAAGATCAAATTTTTCCTCTTAATCAATTTGTACAGAGTAATATAATCTCAACAAAAGCACCTGCTGGTGTTTATAAAGCTAGAGTATATAAAACAAGCTCTACCACTGATCCTGACCCCAATAAAGCAACATCAATTGTAGGAGATGGTGAAATGGTAGACACATCACTTGCAACATCTATAGGCACAGGAGCAACTATAAATTCTATAAATAAAGTAACATTTACAGCAGACGCAGGTACAGATTATGTTGATCCTATCGCAACAGGATTTCAATCTGGAAAACAATATACAGTATCAGCTACAATATCAGGATATTCAGACACTTCAGGAACAGATTATATTGGTTTTTCTAGTCAAGGGGGAATACCCGGCACAAATGGGGTATCTAGATTAAATGCAGACGGTGATATTTCTTTTACATTTACATCGGATGGGGATGATGTAAGAATATTTGGTGGAGATGGAGTTGCGGGGGTAATAAGTAATATGTCAATAAAAGCTAATTTTGATGATGCTTTTTTCCTTAATGAATTTATAATAAATAATCCTACAAACACAGGTGATACTGAGGGTACTGGTGTAGTAATGACTAGAGGTAGACGATATATGACTATTAGCTTTTCAAATACTGTCAATTTTGGTAGTTTTGGTATATCTAACATTGAATTTTTTGAAAAAGTTAATGGGTTAGATTATTTAAAACAACGTGATGTAGAATTTGATGATGCTTTATTAGACTTACAAGGCTGGAAAAATCCTAGATATTATGGTTCTAAATTAACAGGAAAATTAATTAATAAATTTAAAAGAGGAGACATTTCATATGGTAAAAATCCAGTTGTAGAAAATAAAACAACAGCCATGTATATAGTAGATACAGTTATTGGAGGAACAGAAGATCCACAATTTTCACAAATTAAAGCCCACTCATACCTAGGAATTAAACAAATATTAATAATTGACGAACAAAATGAAACTGTAGAAGTAATAGATAGAAATTCAG
>Ga0209337_1003785_pt1 | contig 10611 bp, 11 predicted proteins | sample LinPmetageLP53_FD_184044 | JGI IMG/M metagenome (GOLD analysis project Ga0209337, IMG submission 184044) | Marine viral communities from the Pacific Ocean - LP-53 (SPAdes) (version 2) | ecosystem: Environmental > Aquatic > Marine > Oceanic | place: Pacific Ocean | collected 2010-02-08 | reverse complement strand
ATAACCCACAACAATTTAACCAAAACTTCTTAACGCAGGATAATGATTATAATAATCAATTTAATCCACAACAGCCAGCTGGAAACCCTATTAATAATAACATAAATCCTACTAATAACGGCTTATTACAGGTAAGTAATCCAGGAATGGAAGGTTATGGACAGGTTCCAGGACAGGCACCTAATTTTTTAGAAGTGGATGAGTTTGGAAACCCTTCTAATCTACCTACAGGCCCTGTAGGGCAAAATGGTATACAAGGTCCAGCAGAGTATAATCCTGGTATGTTTGGTAAGCAAGACGGTTTTGGTAGTGGTCAAGGGTTTTTTAGTAAGATAGGCCAAGGTGGAGAAGGTTTTATGGGTAAATTTGGTACTGGAGAAGGGGCAATGGCTAATATGGATTGGAAAGGTGCTGGTCAAGCTATAGGCTCAGGTCTACAAAACATGGGAGCTAATATGGGTCAAGGTTTCCAATTTGGTGGATATGGTCAGCAAAATAGAGGTAGATACTAAATATGAGTTTTTCACAACAAAATGTAGACTTTTTAAACAAACAATTCGATAGAATGGGGGTAGACCCAGAACAAAGAGAGAGTTATATGAATAATATGTATGATTTTTCTCAACAAGTTAGACATATAGAGTCTGACAACAACCCATTAGCAGCTGCTGGTACAACTAGTGCTAAGGGTGTATATCAATTTACAGATGATTCTGTTAATACAGGTTTAAATAGAATGGGCAATTTAGGATATGGTCAAGATTATACAGGCGGAATAAGTCAAAATCCAGCAGAATGGAATGATGAACAGGCTGATTCAATGTTTTTGTCTAATATATTCGCTCAAACAGGTTCAGATGATTATTTAAATAAAATAGGCGGTGGTGATGCTCAAGCAAGGCAAGATGCTTATTATAAATTCCATCATACAGCTCCAGATGAGGCTACAATAAACAGGGTCAATAAAATGATGCCTAATATACAAGACCAGGTAGTAGCAGAACAAGGTTCAGAGGCCTTCACTCAACCACAACAAGCATCAAATAGCTTTGGTTCTAAGTTTGGCAGTGGTGAAGGTAAGATAGCGAATTTTTTTAAGGGATGGACATAGTATAAAGAATGTATACTATTGAAATACACCACAAGGGAGATAGAGACGCTACAACCTATTCTATCTACAAAGAGTCAGAAGCAAAAGACAAGAAATTAGATTATAAGTATTGGAGAGACGCAAATGAAGGAGAATATGGGTTATCCGATGATGGCTATGTTGCGAAGGTCATCACACGAGCAGTATACAAACCTACTAGTGTATATGTGCGCTATCCCTATGGCTATACTTTTTTTAACCCTAACTATGCTACTACTAAGCTTAAAGCAAGTGGTCGTATGGCTAATAACACCATTAGTGGGAAGACTCACTGGGAAGTCTTGTGTGGGCAACAGAAACTAAATAATCTAGCGATGGTATATGCTCAGACTATGGATTATAACAAAGCTATTGGGACTGTATTAGATAATCCTACTAGTAATCAAGAGCGTATGTGGAAACGCAGAATGAAAACGGAGAAGTTTAAAGATATGGTAAGAGATGAATTACAGAAGTTACTTCAAGACCATGGTATGACAGAAGGTTATACTCTAGAGCTACTTGAAGAAACTATAAAAAAAGCCAAGGATAAAGGCGATATAACTAACTTGATGAGAGCAGTAGATAATTTGCAGGATATGCACGGTATGAAAGATAAGAACCTTATTAAGACTACTGAATCTATAGAGGCTACAAGCAATGTTAGGTTAATAGATGAGCTTAGGGAAGAAGAAGAAAAGCTTATCGCAACTAAAACTACAATCAAGGAGGAAGAATAATGGATAAATGTGAATGTGAAGATTGTAAATGTGAAAATTGTAATTGTAAGAAATAATTGGATTATGAAGAAAAATATGCTCAGTTAGGTGCACTTAAAAAATTGCGGAATAATATGGCACTGTTTGGAAAGCACTGTTTCCCCACAGCCCTCCGTAAAAGCACACCTCCGTTTCATGCGGAGGTCTACGCTAACTTAGCCGATGACGAAAAAAGAAGAGTATTAATCGCTGCTCCTCGTGGAACAGCGAAGAGCACGGTTACTACTCTTATATACCCATTGTGGAGAGTCGCTTTTAAAAGAAGCGATGAAGACTTATTTATAGTTATAGTATCAGAATCACAAGCTCAGTCTATAAACTTCCTATCAAGGATAAAGTATCATTTAACCCATTCAGGCAAATTTAAAGAAGTATTTGGCGATATGGGTCCTAATACAGCTAGAAGGTGGACACATACCGATGTTGTACTTAATAATGGCACAAGGATAATAGCTGTTGGTACAGGACAAAGGGTTAGAGGTTTTATTGAAGGGGATACAAGACCTAATTTAATTATAGTAGATGATTTTGAATCAGAATTAAATGCTTATACTCCAGAGGCAAGAGCTAAGAATAGAAAGTGGATAACAGAAGCTGTTATTCCTTCTTTGTCTGATGAAGGTAAAATAGCGATGATTGGTACAGTAATATCTGAAGATTGTTTCCTTTATTGGGCAAAAGAGTCTTCTGCTTGGAATGTATTATGGTATTCCATATGGAATGACAAAGAAGAGAGTATTTGGCCTGAAAGGTTCCCAAAAGAAAGAATCCTTAGTATTAAGGAAGAATTTTCTTCTGTTGGAAATATTAATGGATTCTATCAAGAATACATGAATATAGCACAATCTCCAGAAGACGCTCCTTTCCAACCTGATTGGATAAAGCTACATAGTTATGAATACAAAAAGATTGATGGACAAAATGCCCTTATCAAGAATGAAGGGTTAGAGAATGAAAAGATTAAACCTGTTGAAATATATACTGGAGTTGACCCTGCTAGTTCCTTATCTGCTAGGGCTGACTTCTTTGTTATTGCTACTATTGCTATAGATAATGATAACAATAAGTATGTTATAGATATATACAGAGATAAGATTTCTCCTGCAAAACAGCCTCAAAAGATAATAGATGTTTATAAAAAGTTCAAACCTAGGCGAATTAAGGTTGAGACTGTTGGATATCAGGAAGCTTTAAGGACTGCAGTACGAGAACTAATGCGTGAAGAAGAGATATACATACCTGGATTAGAATCTGGTGTTAAACCTAGAAATTCTAAGTCAGAGAGATTATTATCCCTTGTCCCTTTATTTGCAAAGGGTACATTTTATTTTAAACCAGAACATATGATTGCCCAACAAGAGTTTCTTTCATATCCAAAAGGTAAACATGACGATATCATGGATGCTATTTGGACAGCCTTAGATAGAGCAAAGCCATGTAGAGTTCATGAATTTGAGAAAAAATCTAAAGAAGAATGGCGAAATAAAAAGAAAACACTTGATTGGATGACTATGTAATTCGTAAATTAAGCATATGGAATATTCCGAAAAAGACGGTTCACAAAAAAATGATATAGTAGATGAAACATTAGAAATCTTTGACCAATACTCTAGTAAAAGAGACAATTGGGCTATGCAAGCCAAAGAAGATAAAGAATTTAGATTAGGAAAGCAATGGACTTCTCAGCAAAGAGAGACTATGTTAGCTAGAGGACAGGCTCCAATAGTTATTAATAGAATCCATCCAGCAGTTGAGTCTGCAAAGGCTATGCTTACTTCTAATAGACCTTCATTTAGATGTGCTCCAAGAGAAGATAGTGATAATAAAGTAGCTCATGTAATGAGTGCTTTACTATCTTATATGTATGATGTTTCTGATGGAACATCTGTTATAAGACAAGCAGTAGATGATTACTACGTAATGGGTATTGGATATATACTTGTGCATCAAGAGCCTATGATGGATATGGGTAAAGGTGAGGTTTGTATGCATAATGTAGACCCATTAGATGTATATGTAGACCCTAATAGTCGACATAAGCTTTTTGATGATGCTGAGAATGTAATTATATCTAAGCTCTTTACTAAAGACCAGGCTAAAAAGATGTATCCTATGTATGCTAAGAAGATTGAAAATGCTAATTCTGATTCTGGTAATAAGGTAGACTTTAATGCTCCATGGACAGAAAGAGAAGATGATGGTGAAGTAATGTTCCCAGAAGATGTAGGTAGAGTTAATAACCAAGAGTATATAAGAGGTTATGAGAGATATTATAAAGTAGATGTTGAAGAATATCGTACATTTGAAACATTTTCTGGCAAAGAAGAACTTTTAGGTGAAGAAGAATTTATAGAGTATTTAGCAAAACCTGCATGGGAGATAGCTGGTCAAATATATACAGACGGAGAAAAAGTCAAGCAATTAATTATGCAACTTGAACAACAAAGACAGATGGCCTTACAATCTAAAATGCAAGAGCTACTACAATCTGGTTATAAGCAGAATGAAGCTATATTAATAGCTAAAGAAGAAGTACCTCCAATGCCAGTTGAAAAAATGACGTTTAAAGAATTAGTAGAAAATAAAGATATTGATATTGTCAAGGTAACTATTAAGAAGGTTCAACAATGTGTTATTATGGGAGAAACTAAGTTATATTCAAGAATATTGCCTATAGAACATTACCCAATAATACCTATGATGAACATACATACAAGAACGCCTTATCCTATGAGCGATGTAAGACTTGTCAAAGGTTTACAAGAATATATAAATAAAACACGTTCTTTAATCATTGCACATGCAACAACAAGTACTAATACTAAGATACTTGTTCCAGAGGGTAGTGTGGATATGAAAGACTTTGAAGAGAAGTGGGCACAACCAGGAGTAGCAATACCTTATGACCCAACAGATGGAGCTCCAGTACCAGTGCAACCAACACCTCTTCCTAATGAATTATATCAAAATGAACAAAGTGCTAAAAGTGATATAGACCATGCTTTAGGAGTATATGAGATGATGCAAGGAAACTCAGCAGCTGCACCTCAGACATATAAAGCAACTATAGCACTTGACGAATTTGGACAAAGGAAAATGAAGTCTAAATTAGCAGATGTTGAAGCTGCATTGGTTAGAGCAGGGCAAGTAGCTATTCCTCTAATGCAACAGCTATATACATCTCAAAAGATTTTTAGAGTAGTACAACCTAATAATTCCATGAGCGAATATGTTATTAATAAGAAACTTGTAGATGATAAATCAGGTGAAATAAAAATAATGAATGATATTACTCTTGGTAGATACGATGTTATGGTTGTAACTGGCTCTACATTACCAAGTAATAGATACGCAGAACTTGAGTTCTATATGGATGCATATCAAAAAGGATTAATAGATAGACAAGAAGTCCTTAAGAAAACTGAAGTATTTGATATGGAAGGTGTTCTGCAAAGAATTGATATGATTGCTCAATTGCAACAACAAGTAAAACAGCAAGAAGAGCAAATTAAAAGTCTTAAAGGTGACATGCAATCTAGAGATAGAGAAGCTGTTAATCTTAAGAAAAGAGTTGAAGTTGAGAAATTTAAAGGAGAACTTGGAAGTATTAGCAATAAAGCTAAAGCTGCAGGTACTCTTTACGATAAACGTCTTGATGACAGCTTAGCCACAGTAAAACAAGGCATCAGAGATGCTACAACTAAAATGGGCTCACCTTCATCTGGTGGCAAGAATGAAGCAGCTAAAGGGAGAAAGAAATAATGCAGAACGATAATATACAAACAGATACCCCAACTCAAGGAGCTAACGAAGAACAATACACTTCTCTAGAAGAAGCAGTATTTGGCGATGGTTTTAAGGAAGAGGGCTCTGATTCTATTTCTGATATTTTCAATAATCCAGGTAATGAAGGAAACGTAGAACAGGCTCCTGTGCAAGGACAACCCCAAGTAAACGAAGGTGTAAATACAGAACAAGCTCCGCCTGTAGATGGTGATAATGATACTAAAAGATATCAATATTGGCAATCACAAGCAGATAAGTACAAAAATGAATTAGCAGAAGCACAAAATGTTCAGCCTCAAGCTGCACCAGTTGTACCTGCTGTACCTCAAGCTGTACCTCAAGAGCAATCTGATGAATTTCCACCTGCTCCAGATAGACCTGCAAGACCAAGAACTTTTTCTAGAGAGGAAGCTTATACAGACCCTTCTAGTGAAAGCGCTAGGTACTTAGACGCAAAGGAAGATTGGGATGAACAAATGGTTGAATACAACGGTTTACAGACTCAATACCAAAATGCAGTGTTACAAGAGAAATTTGACAAGATGGAAAATCAGAGAGTGGATGAAGCCAAAAGGCAACAAGCCTCTCAAGCTGCTGCTAAAGAGCAAGCTGATATAGTTCAATATGTAACAGGGCATCATGGTATGAGTCAAGAACAAGCTAGTGATTTTATGACCAAAATGTCTGACCCTTCTTCTATTAATATCGATAATCTTGTTCAACTATATAGAATGCAAGCTGGTAATGCAGCACCGCAACAAAACGTTGCACCTGCACAACCTAGTGATATCTTTCAACAAACTAAGAATGCTCAGCAAGTACCATCCTCTATGGGAGTGATGCCTTCTGGACAATCTAGTAATGATGGACGTTCTATGGAAGATAAGATGATGGATAGTATGGTAGGGAACTTTAATGATAAGAACCCTTGGAAATAACTTAATTAATTATACCCAACTGAAGGCCTAACAAGGTAGTTGAGGAAGGGTAAAAATAAAGGATGGCGAAATGGCTAACGCAAGCATATTTTCGAATATGGGCGGACCCAATGCAGGAACAGGCGTTTCATTAGACGATACTAGACGAAAGTTTAATTTCGGTGAACGTGTTGCTGAATTGGCCCCTCAACAAAGTCCATTCTTCGTATATTTATCGAAGGTGGCAAAAAAAGCTACGAATGACCCTGTGTTCAAATTTCTTGAACAAAGACATCAATGGCAAAGAAGGAATTTTGAAATTCATACAGCAATGACAACATCTGATGCAAACGCAGCAGGTACTGCATTTACAGCAGGTGATGATTTCATTTTAAAATGTAAGTATGATGAATATGGTAAAATAGTAGCTGCTAGTGAATGCAGATTTATTGTACCAGGTTCAGTAATAGCAATGAAAGGTGATGATGGTGTAGTATATAGATTTAAGGTTAGTGAAAGTGCCGTAGTTGAAACTGGTACTTCTGTAACTGACGATGCAACATCACTTACTCATGATACTGATGATAATAAGACTAATATTGCTGGTGAAATGTGTACAGTAATAGGTACTGAAGTACCTTCAGGAACTGTATTCAGTGCTGGTAATAAAGGTCAAATTATTGGTAGTGCATGGGGTGAAGGAACCGATAGTCCTGTTGGTTGGGAAGATAAATTGTATGACAGAGAAGGATATTGTCAAATCTTCAAAACTGGTATGAATATCTTTTCAGGCACTTCTCTAGCTACTGAGTATAGAGGTATTGCTAATGAGTTTCAAAGAATATGGCAAGATAAACTTATGGAACATAAGATGGATATAGAACAAGCTATGTTATTTGGTTATGGTCAATCTTCTGCTGAAGCAGTAGCGACTGTTCCAACTAGATACAGTTGGGGTATTTTACCTTATACTGAATCATATGGTAAAATCTATAATATGTCTTATAGTTCTTCTGGTTATGATGCTTTCTTAGATGCAATGGAAGATTTCTTTGCACCTGAGTCTGGCAATAGTGGTAATAAATTAGTCTTGGCTTCAAGAAAAGTTATTACTTACTTAAATAAATTAGGTAACGGAAGTTTCCTAAATAATTCTGTTGGTTCATCTCAATATCGATTAGATGTACAATCAGTCCCTGGTGCTTTCGGGCATACAGTAACAGTTGTAAATACTATATTTGGTAATTTACACTTTGTTCCTGAGCCTTTATTAAGAGGGCCTTGGGAAGATTATTGTGTAGCAGTTGATATGAAGAATGTAGCTTATAGACCACTAAGTGGAAATGGTGTTAGTCGAGACACTTTCATTGAGACTAATGTACAAGACAACGGCGTTGATGGTAGACAAGACCAAATCATCACTGAATCTGGCTTGGAAATTAGTGTCCCTGAAACCCACGCAATTCTTAAATTCTCTTAAGGAAGGAGTAAATTATGGCAGCACAAACTCAAACTGCATGGACGACTACTCATCTTAGAGGGTTTAACGTGTATAGTAGTACGGCTACTACTGATGCGAATAATGAGGTAAATTGGTCATTAAAAACACCAGCTTCATTAAACACATCTAAACCTTGGTCCTTAGTTGTATCGGCTTCGGCCGCTCAAGATGGTGCAGCAGCACCATTAATGATTTGGGGTGGATATTCTGATGATTTTGCCTTAGCAGGTACAACTGCTAGAGCAACAGCAACAGATGGCGTTCAAATCGGAGAATTGACTGATGATTTAGGTTATGGAGCAGCTGTAGCAGGTATGAACTTTGCTATGACACCAGGTAGTTCTGGTTTAGCAAATGTTGTAACTATTGCGGCAGTAGCAACTGGCATGCGACATAATGTGCCCGTATATCCTTATTATGCTTTCGAGCTTATGGCGGATGATGCGGCTACATTAACAGCACATACATTAACCTTTAAGATTATACAGGAAGATGATGGTCAGAATGATGCGATAGCAGGAACTGATATCGGTGGAACTGGAACTGCACCTTATGGTATAGGACCTGACCCATCGTAGTAAGTGGTTAGTTTATTAATCGTGGAGGGGCCTTGTGCCCCTTCACATAAATTTAAAAGGAGAAGATTATGGCAGGTACTGCAAGTAATTGGACAAATTTAGGCAGTAATACGAATAGTGCTATTAATACTGATTCTGCTGCTGAAGAGAACGTTAGTGTAGCACAAACAGCTACAGGAGCTAGTGGTATAAATGCTCAAGTAAGACATGAATGTCATGTATGGTTAATTGATGGTGATGATACTTATACAAAATCATTTAACTGGGCAATAGATACAGATTTTACAGTAGTTGTAAATAGTGCTAAACAGACTATTTCAGACCCTGGTAATGTAGATGTGGACATAGAAGGTTCAGTTGATGGAACAAATTATATTAAGATGGCTGATTTAATGACTTGGGATGCAGGTACTGCAACTGTAGGTCAAGGAGTATATGATTATGAGGCATCAGGAAGAATGCCTTTTATGAGAATAGTCTTAGATGGAAATGCTGTTGATAATTCAGATGCCCCAATAAAGATTAATGTCTTTATGCATAGTATATAGTGGCAATAATAGCATCAAATACTAGTGAAGTAGCAGGTAAATGGCTTCCATATTATTATAAACCTTTTCGTTTAGGAAGAATAGGAGATGGATTAAATAGTGCAGATGGCAATATTTATATAACGCAGACAAATGGTTCTGGTGGTCCTGTAATTGATGGTACTTGTTTTAGTTCTCATAATTGTGGATTTTACTATATAGTAACAATTAAAAATTCTTCAACAGACGCATTTGAAGTTAAAAAGTACGATTTAAATGACAATCTTGTAGACAATATAGAAGCTAGTGCTGGTTATAATTGGGATGCAGGTACTATTGGTTTATATACTATAGATATAGGCGTAGCTATTTATTTGAGTAGTGGCACTTCTGGTACAGCTGGTGATACTTATAAGATAACTTTACCATCAGCTGACACAATGAATAGAAGGAGAATTTATCATGGAGGTTACTCTACTTTTATGAAAATACCTGAATTTGAGGCAATATCTTATCATAGTGATATTATACCTTGTGATTTAAAGAATAAGAGTATAAGTGTATCAATTAATCCTCCTATATATCCAAGTGCAGGAGTTGTTTCAAAAGCTTTAAACTTTGCACATAGTGAAGAAGATAGTGCAGGAAATCGTGCTATTAGTGCTATGTTAGAATGGAATGTTAACCCAAGTGGAGAACATTCAAATGTAGCTGTAGTTAATTATGGGTGGCATGCAGATGAAACTTGGTCATTAGGGGCTGAAGCTATCCATGATATAGACCCTAATATGGATTTTCCAATACATGCACAATTACCAGGAAGTGATTTAGCTACAGGAACTAGAAATTCAGGAACTGCTCAAACTCAAAATATACTAGTAGCTGGAAGAGCTGGACACGCAAAATTTAGATTAGAATATGAAGCTGGTGCTGGTGGCTCTGCTATGCAGGCAAATAATCAGTTCATACCAATAATATTAACAATAGGTTAAAAAGGAGAAGTAATGAGTGTTAAAAAAGAAAGAAAAAGTATAAACTTGGTAGGCGGTAGTTCAATTAGTACTATGGCCGTTAAACCAAAAAAACGTAAAAAGATGGGTAAAAAATCTAAATCTAGGGGTAGAAATACAGATTCTACAGTTGCAACTAGAGGTAGAGGAAGAAGTTCTAGACCTTAATGGCTAAAAAGTTAGCAAATAGATTTTCAACTAGTATCGGGAATCCTTGGCATGGTCAAGTAAAACCTGATACTAGAAGAAAATTAAACCTAAAGAAAAAGGGTAAAAAATAATGGCAACACCAGGCGCTACTATAGCGGAAAGAATAGAAGATTTAATAGGAGATGAATATGCTACTATACCTAGTCTTAGTTATATAGACTTAATAAATTCAGC
>Ga0209337_1003784_pt1 | contig 10613 bp, 17 predicted proteins | sample LinPmetageLP53_FD_184044 | JGI IMG/M metagenome (GOLD analysis project Ga0209337, IMG submission 184044) | Marine viral communities from the Pacific Ocean - LP-53 (SPAdes) (version 2) | ecosystem: Environmental > Aquatic > Marine > Oceanic | place: Pacific Ocean | collected 2010-02-08 | reverse complement strand
CAAAGTATGGGTTTCGCAATCCGGCAGACTTGATTCGCTTGCCGCTTGACTACGTGTATTCGCTATTTACATCTGTCAAAGGGAATTTTGGATTTCCCAACGCACTCTATAAGCAGTTTCTAGAAAGCGGTGCGGCACGATCCACGTTGCAGCGGGAACTGACGCCGGAATTGTTTAAGATCAGCCCAACTGAGCGGAACATTAAACCGACGCCAATGGGAATGATCCGGCTTGTTGCACAATTAGCCAGCAGCATTGAAGAGACAAGTAAGTTGACTGGGTTAAGTCGCGCTATGCGGATTGAGAAGATGTCCAAGATGACACCATCGCAGCAGCGTGAAGCGATGGAGAACATCGTAACGGAAGTCCGTAACTTTGCTGGATCACCAGACTTTGGCCGGACAGGCGCGATCACCAAAGCTGCGAATTTGAATCTTGTGTTCATGTATTTCAACGCTCGATTGCAGGGCGTGGCAGCAGACTTGGGGCGGCTGGTTGGCAAAGACGGTGGCAAGAATGCAGCGCTGGCTCAATTGCGGCTTGGTGCTGCCGTGGGTGTTCCGACTGTTGCGTTGTGGGCGCTGAACAACTCTGATGAGTTTAAAGACGACTACGAAGAAATTCCGGAACGGGACAAAGAGAATTATTGGCATATCCCGACTGACCAGTTTTTCGAGAACGACGAGGGGAAGCGGGTGCGTGAATACCATCGCATACAAAAACGCGAAATCTCCAAGCTGTTCGCCAATGTGGTGGAATCGTCGATGGCGTTTCTGGAAACACGCGAGCCAAAGAAACTGAAGATGATGGCGGTCACGTTTTTGGAGAACATCATGCCAGTCAGCTTGACGGGGGAGAACATGCAAGAGCGGATCGAGTCTGTCGTGAGCAGCTTGAACCCGCTCTTCAAAGCGCCGATTGAACTAGGTCTAAACCGAAACACATGGCTGCATCGCGACACCGTGCCGGAGTACATGAAAGCGGCGTCACCGGAAGAACAGTATTTCAGTAGCACGCCGGAGTTTTTCAAGAAGATGGCGCAAGAGATGCCAGACGCGCTACCGGAAGCGTTCAGATCGCCGCTGATGCTGAAGCAGTTGACCGGCACAATGACAGCCGGACTGGTCACCCAGTTTCTACCACCACGCGAGACGGGTCGTGCGCCATTGGGCGTGTTCAGCGATCAGTCACCGCTGTTCCGGCGCTTCATCCGTAGCCCGTACATCAACGAGACAGCAAACCAGGAAGCGCTGAAGAAGATTGAGCGTGGAGAAACTGATCGGCAACTGAAGGAGAGTCGGCGGGTTCAGAAGTTTGTTGATGACACCAAGGGGATGGCGACCATGACTCGCATGATGCGAGCGCGGAACGCTTCCAATGGTAGCCGGACAATGTTCCAGAAGTTCAAGAAAGCAATCGAAGACGATGCCAATCTAACGACCCGAATGGACAAGCGGGTGCGTGGGCTGGGAGTTGCCAGCGGTGCGCGGTCGATGTTCATCATGCAGCAGATGGATGACATGACGTACACGGGCAAGATTCAGTATTTGCAGGGACTGTACAAGAAGAAGGTGGTGACCCGCGATGTCGCCGCCCAGATATTCCGGCAGACGGGAATCAGCCCAGCGGATTACGCACGCTAAACAAGCGCTTGCGGGATATCTCCACAATAAATCCCAAGCGGGGTTGGCGACAAAACCCCCTAAAACAACGGCTAAAACGCTTACCCTAAAACAAACTCTCAATAAGTTGTTGACAAGTCTGTCGTAACTAGCCTAGTTTTAGGCGTGCCGTGCAATTCAAGACGCAAAGGGAGTGGGGGAGAGCTTGAGTTCGCACGTCTTCTTAACGACCGATTCGGCCCGACAGCCGGAGCGCGTCGATCCCAGCAGTACATGGGAACTGCCCAGTCAGCCGACATTACGTCAAATCTCCCGTTCCATTTTGAAGTCAAACGCTGCGAGCGCTTGCAATTCCGTGACTGGTGGAGCCAGCTACAGAGCGAAGCCACCGACAAGATCGGCGTGCTGGCGTTCCGATGGAACAACGGGCCGTGGATTGTTGCTATGGGGGTGGACGACTGGTGTAACGTGGTAAGAGACAGCGATTTATTATGAGTGATGCAAAAATACCGGAGTTTAAGTGCGACACAGTGAAGGCTGCTGACGGCACAGATAGATACGAGTTTGTCTGCCCGACGTGTGGGTTGAAACGGACGCATGGTGCTTCAGACGGGTTTCGCATGTCGCATTGTAAGAGTCCCAATTTACGGGAAACCAAAAATGGCGACTGGGTGGTTGACCCAGATTGCTGGCCCAGCGGCTATGTTCTTAAAGGGGAATAGATTTTTTTTGCACTGAATGTGCTACCAAAACCGAAACATGAAAACTAAAACCGACAGACGGGTGAAAAAATACTGCCCGATAATTATCCCAGAAACCCAGCATCGAAAACTGAAGAAGCTGGCCAAAAAACAAGGGCTACGCATGAACGCGTACGTGCCAAAACTAATCACTGTCGCATTAAAATCAGAACAACATGGCAGCTAAAAAGAAAACAGCCACGGCGAAACCAACCGTGGAAGAAATACTAAACCGCGATCTGCCAGCAGCCGCGCTGAAACCGTTAGCCCACAAGCAGGGGATGACGGCAATCACCCCCATCTACGTGACTGACCGCATGAACGAAGCGTTTGGGATCGGTGGCTGGCAGTTTGAGCCGGAAGTCATTAACGACTCCGACAAGATGGTCATTGTGCGGGGGGTGTTAACCATCCCATCGATCAACGCACGCATCGTGCAGTTCGGCGGCAACGATAACCGTGACCGTGGCGACGCTTACAAAGGCGCTGCGACAGATGCGCTCACGAAGTGCTGTTCGTATCTTGGTGTGGGCGCTCATGTGTGGCGCAACAACCAGCCCAGCGAAGTGGAGTCTGCGTTACCCGCTCCGGCCAAGCCGCGTTCAAAGCCCAACAGCGCGAGTCAGCGCAAAAAAGCGGAGTTCGACCGAGTGGCTGAACTAGAGAGTGAGCTAGAGAAACACGAAGACGCAGCGAACAAACTGCTGTCTAAAATCGGCTGGATAAACGAGGGGGAAACGACGGGCCAGACGTTCCGCGACTTGGATGAGAAAGCGGCGAAAGAGGTGCTGTCTCGCCCCGCTGACTTTCTAGCCAAGGCGCTTGCGGCATGAGTGACAAATCCGGAGAGCGGGAACATCACCCATTCAGTCCCAGTAACTGGGGTAAATGGCTCAACCATTGCCCGAAATTTAAGTCAGGCGAAGTCGGGCCAGCCGCCCATCGCGGGACGCTGATGCACGATGAGTGGCAGAAGAAACACCTAGCAAAATGCTCAACCAACTCGACCACGAACAAATAGATTGGGCGACCCAGTACACGCTGGCCCAATGCGGTGACGCTCCGGTGGAGTGCGAAGCGCTGGTGGACATTAGTGTGGATGGCGAGTTCTTCACGCGTGGCTACGTGGACATGTATTGTCCCAGCCGCCGGAAGTTGTTCGATCTAAAAACGGGTCAGCGGTATGACGACCGCATTCAACTATCTGGCTATGCTCTGGGAATCATGCAGCGTGATGAGTGCATGGAGATCGAGTGCCATCTGGTGTACAGCGCAGAGTCGAAAGTGGATCGCTGGGTGGTAACTCGCAGCGAAGCTGAAGACATAGCTCGCCGTGTCCGCAACCGAATCACAAACCCGACAGCGTCACCTATCCCAAACATGAGGTGCGGGTGGTGTTGTCATCAACCATATTGCACGGCGCATGAGAAGACGGCGCTAACCATCATCGACCGCCAAGATATGCTGGAAAAAGCACGGAACCCAGCGACCATCGATAATCCGTTGACGGCTGCACGGCTGCGAGAGTACGTGCCGTCCATCGAAGCGTGGGTTAAGGCACTGAAGAGTAAGTGCGACACGTTTGATGAACTACCAGGATTTAAACGGGTGATGCGCTCCAACCCAGTAACAGTTAAGGACTGCAAGAAAGTGTTTCAGAAACTGGCTGGTAACAACATTGGCCCGTACAACATTCTGAAAGTTGCAAAGATTAAATACTCTGATCTGGTGTTGGTGTTCGCTGAATGCACGGGGTGTTCGACGGAAGAAGCTGAACAAGCATTGCCGCAAATCATCGGAGACGAACTGTCCGGCGGCGGTAAATCATCTTACTGGCGAAAAGTCAGTACAGTTAAGTAAACGAAAAAAAACAATAACATAATGGCAGACGCATATAAACAGAGTGATAAGCCCGACAAGGGCGCGATGTTCGATAACGACAGAAAAGAAAAGGACACGCAACCCGACATGACGGGGTCGTTGAACGTGGGTGGGGTGGATTATTTCATCTCGGCGTGGAAAAACGAGGCGCAGTCTAGCGGAAAGAAATACTTGAAGCTGGCGGTGACAAAGAAGGACGGGGCGTCATTCGGAAGCGAGAAGAAGTTCTGACGCCACACGCTGGTGGGCTGGCTGATCGTGAGACGGCGATTAGTCAGCTCCGCCAGTCCATACTGGCTGGATATTACGAACTGGCGACAGAGGTGGTTCGGCAGGGAGTGCTAGAATATACGCGATGGGAAAGATGCGGGTACATCCGCGCCGACTACCAGATCAACGAATTAAAATACTGGGACGATTGGAAAGCAAACCGAATTTCATGGAGCGAAACAACAATGATGATAAGCGCGGCGAGAGCGCAACTGGAGGCGATAAAAACCGACGCGCATTTTATGAAGAGCGGAATCGCTCTCTACATGGAGATACTAGGTTATGAAAAAACCATTGAATGGCTCCATAAAGAAATTGCCGCCCGTATGGGCGAAGAAAGTGGATCGTGTGATTGATGCGGTGGTTATCGAGTTTGGTTTCGACGACGAGTCCGACATTTGGGAGCGCACGCGAGTCCCATACCGCTGTTGGGCGCGGTGGATTGTGTGGAGTCTGATGATTGAAATGGGCTTGAGCGCTAACCAGACGGGGATACGCACAGGCTGGAACTATGCGTCTGTTTCATACGGTGTCAAACGGCTGCGAGAAGACATTGTTAGAAACCCAGACATACGCGGCATATATAACCGAGTGTCAGCGAATATAGACGGTGAGTCTTGAAGCAATAACTTGGGCATTCCGACAGCAACTCACGCCAAGCGAGAAGCTGGTGCTGCTTACGCTTGCCGACTATGCCGACGACGAGAACAAGTGCTGGCCGAAACAAGAAACCATTGCCACTCGCACCGGACTGAAGCGCCCGACCATCGCACTAAAAATGAAGTCACTGGAGAGCGCCGGATTACTCACGCGACACAAACGTCAATACACCAGCGACATGACTTTCTTGAACGTCGATGTAACCACAGCGATAATTGCAAATGAAAAACCCAAACAAAAAACACGAACGACACGGGCGTTCGTACCCCCAACGCTTGCTGAAGTCTCGGCGTACGCAAGAACTATTAAAGCTGAATCCCAAGCTGCTCAGTTCCATGAGTACTTCACCGTTGGTAAATGGACAGATTCGCGTGGTGTTGCAGTGAGGAACTGGAAGCAAAAACTGTTAACTTGGAAGTCATTTAATGAAAAGCGCGGGAAAAATAGCAGCCGAAATAATGGGACGTTCGCCGGAACGTCTGACTACGGGGCCGCAGCGATTAACGCCGGAGGCACTTGAGTGGTATCGTGAATTTCTGGGGTTCGATACGGCTGGAGATGCGGCGCTTGAAGATGCGCTTCAGTCTACTGGCGCGTTCATCAACGGCATGGTTCACCACGATCACCGCGCACGTTACTGGCTCACGCTGGTGGGAACTTGCGGTATCGGTAAAACCCATCTGGCCAAAGCAGTTTTCAAAACTCACATGCACGTCGTTAACAAGTCCGGTAAATTCGTGCGCTGGATTGATGCGCTCAACTACATGCGCGACGGACACCACAGTTACGCCGCCGAATTGTCGAAAGAACATCTTTTGGTTGTCGATGACATTGGGGCAGAACACGGTTCCGAGTACGGCACACAAAAACTTTTGGAGCTACTCGATAAACGGATGGGCAAATGGACGTTCATCACAAGCAATCTAACAATGGAACGGTTCGCTGAACTCGACAACCGAATTGCGAGCCGACTCATACGTGACCACAATAAAGTTTTGCAAATTGTAACAACCGACTACGCGCTACGATGAATTGGATGACCCCATCACCAAAATGCTCCGGATGCGGGGAGCTAAACACTTCTGACGACTGCGTGTGTTGTCGGGACTGCGACAATTACCCGTGCGTGTGCGTGTGTACTGACTGCGGCGAGTTGGTCGAAGAGACGGCACACAGTGCCGTTTGTGAGTGCAATGGATAACGACAAGCTGCTACCACTGGCTAAATTGGCATCTGAATATTTTCATGTTCCGTTGCAAAAGCTGCTTAGTGGTGACCGTCACCATGAATACGTCAAGCCGCGTCGGTGTTGCATGTACATTGCGTTTGACGCTGGGTACACCAAACCAGATATTGCCAAATTTTGGAACTGTGATCGAACGACAGTTCACTCGGCGTGCAATAAATACGCAAAAGAAATTACGTCAGGCAAACACAACCTAAAAGAACTGATTCAGTTTTCTGGGTTTGTTAAGAAGTTTTTAAAAAAAACATGAACCAATACTCCGGCCCCGCAATTGGCGAACTCCCACCAGTAGACCAGGATTTGGGAACAATAGGCAGACAGTTCTCCAAAAAAATATTGGAGCATGTACTGAATGGGAAATGGCCAGCCGAGCCACACGAAGAGGTGATAGTCCGCGAGTTTAAAGCGTCGGGGATGTCAGTTAAGGAATTCATGGCTGCTAGGGCTACCAAATGAAACATGCTCACGATTATCCAAAGAGGGGCGCTGGGCGAGTCTATAGTCACGACACGCCTACTCCGCATGGGCTGCACTGTTCTGACGCCATCAACGCCAGAGCCGTACGATATGATGGTTACGTTAAACGGGCGATGCGTGCGGGTGCAAGTGAAGAGCGCGTCGCGGCCATTTTCTCACCGCCGCCAATTCAGGTACTCATTTTTGGTGACATGCGGCGGGAGCAAACGGATGTATCCAGCCGGATCGGTGGATTTATTCGTGCTAGTAGCCACGGACATTGATAAATGCTGGGTTATTCCAGCGGAAAATTTAAAAGCAAAGTCAGCAAAAATCCCCGTAACTTTATCTGGTAAATGGGAAAAATATCTGGAAGCGTGGGAGTTAATCGCACAGTACAGCGACTCACACGAAACATGTCAGAGCCGATCCGTTCGGAGTCCGAGTTCCGGCTGCGCTACTGGCTCAAGCGCGGAAGAAAATTACTAGATGACCATCACTCTGGCGGGTCTGAACTGCGAGCAGCCAGTATCGGCGTGCAATCAGTTGACCAGGAAATGAGTGACGAGCTAGAGCGCCGAGCGAAAGAAGCAATTGGAAGATTTAATCAGAAGAACAAACTATGACCGACGAACAAATAAGAGATAAGGGACTGTCAGAATTTGCAGCCCGTGCATCCAAGAAATTCAACGCGGGTATCCGCGAACACAACCCATGTGGGACGAAGGGGCTGTCGCGAATGGCGACGCTGGAGCGAATCCATGCAGCGCAGGACGAGGTGATGGACTTGTGGTTCTACTTGTACACAGAAGAACTATCTGCGCTGGGGTTCTTCGATGAATGACGCACATCGATCTGTTCAGCGGGATTGGGGGGTTCGCATTAGCATGTCGTTGGTGCGAGCTAGAGACTATTTGCTTTTGCGAACGCGATCTGTACTGCCAGAAGATATTAGCAAAGCATTGGCCAGACGTGCCAATCGTCAGCGATATACGTGAGTTCGACGGAACACGATACACAGATGTCACTATTCTCACGGGGGGGCCACCGTGCCAGCCCGTGTCCGTCGCCGGAGAGCGTCGTGGGGAAGCAGACGACCGCTGGCTCTGGCCGGAGATGTATCGCGTTATTACGGAAGCAAGACCGCGTTTCGTCTTGTTTGAGAATGTTGCTGGTGTCCGAAACATGGGACTCGACGAAGTTTTATCTGACTTGGAAGCCAGCGGGTACGCCACGGGGGCGGCTATTATTCCGGCTTGTGCCATCCAAGCGCAACACCGCCGTGATAGGTGCTGGGTATTGGCCGACTCCATCGGCGAACGACAATCGGGATCGGGGTCACTTGGGAATGCCATCCATTCAGCGACGCATCAAAAAGGGGAAGCAGTTAAACTTGGGGATGGTAGCGTCGGACAAGTGTGGAGCGTTGAACCCGAATTGGGTCGAGTGGCTCATGGGGTTCCCAATCGAATGGAGCGCTTAACTGCACTCGGCAACGCAATCGTGCCGCAACTGGCTTACGTGCTAATACAGACGCTACTCAATCATCAGCCCAGCAGCAGCGAGTCGGCCCCGCAAGCGCTGGCGAATGATCTCCAGTGACTGGGCTGAATAGTACTCACCGCCCATGTTAAGCACGTCGGTCAGTAGCTCGTCCGTCTCGATCACCGTATCTCGATAGTCGATGGCACGCGCGGCTTGGAATGCCATTTGCTCAAACAGTTTTTTGTTGCGCTCAGTTAGAGCTTCTTCGTCCACCATTTTGTGAAGTTTGGGTTGTCTTGTAGCACGGTGCAAAGTCCTGTTGATAGCAACCGCACCAAGCGCTCTTCAGTCTGCTCTCCAGCCAGCGCCAGCGCGTCAAACAGCGCGTGGGTGATTTCGTGCAGCAAAGTATCTGCAACGGCTTGTGGTTGCTGGTCGCCGTTCACCACGATTAGCTGTTCGGACACGTCGCAAAAACCGTGGCTGTCAGTCGCCGCTTCGATCTGGCGATCAACCCAGCGAATCTGGTACATCAAGTTTAAAATCTTGATTTGTTTCGGCGGTTCCATACCCACGAATAGTACCGAATTGCCCGTGTGCGTCCAACATGGAGATAAAAAAACCCCCGCCGAGCAATGCTAACTCGACGGGGGAACACATTCAACGTGACACGGAAAACCAATCAAACCGCGTCGTGAGTACAATTTAGTACATTGCAGTCAGCGTCGTCAAGTATGTAAATATGGCTGTCCGCCACTTGATTTGCATAATTCAGCGCCAGCCCGAATGCGCTCGCTTCTTCTTCCGTGTCGAACTCCCACGACTTGATCTCGTCTTGGCGTACCAGTGATGGGTCAGAGTATTGCAGCCAAGCGACCATCGATGCGCCATGAATTGTGTAAACGTGCGTCATGGCAGTATGGTCAGTCTCACTTTGATAAGCCCCTTGTCAGTGTCGGCCAACTCGGCGAACGCAGCGCGGGATAAGTCGATGCCGCGATTCAGCCGCTTGGCTGGCCCACGATCATTCACGCGAACGACAACGCTACGTGGTCCAAGCTGGACGCGTACTCGCGTGCCGAATGGGACATCCCACATGGCGCACGTCATGTCGCGTGGCTCAAACACTTCGCCGGATGCGGTGAGATTCCCAGCACACTCGTCGCCGTACCAGGAAGCGGTAACGGTGACAGTTGGCGGGGCCGTTGGATAGGGGCGCGTTACGATCCATGCGAATATGCACGCGCCGGTTACGATGGTGAGTAGTTTTTTCATAGTTTTGCTCCTTTACGAATGTTGTCAATTGCCCATAGGGGCTGTAAATTGCTGAAGTGAAAGCACTTTTTCTGCTCGCTGGGTTTGGTTAAATCAAACGAAGAAATGGGTTTGATATGGTCAATGTGAATGCCGAGATTTCCCGCATTCAGAAACTTGTCCCAACTCATTCCGTTGGTGAATTGCGATTCAATATGCTCTCTTAAAAACGAGATGGAGCAGCCGGTCAGCGCCTCTGACTTTGCGCTTTTTTTGCAATACATAAGCGCTTTGCGAATGACGTTGCGAACACGGTGGGCAAGGCGCTCGTATACATTCAGCCGCAACGCTTCTTTTCGGCATTCATCGGAGCAGTATTTCAGTAACGTCGTTTTGCTGTTGGCCGCCACTCTGTCCGCGTGCCGTTGTGTTACCCGCAACACATCTCCGCATTGAACGCACGGCATGTCAACAAGCCCTCCCGCACGCCGGATTGTCTTCACGCGCACACGACACTTTATAGAGCAATAACGCTGCGTCCGATTAACGCACATCACATCCACGTGACCCGTTCGGCGCGTCGAATAGTCAAACCACTCCCCACAATGATTGCAACTTGCGCCCATCGGTTTTTGTGATTCACGTTTGGCCATGTACTCTTTGTTCTTGGCGAGAGTCTTTTTACTGTTCTCGGCGTAGCGTTTTCTTCTATTAGCTTTTCGGTTTTCAACGCGACATTGATCGCTGCAACAAATCTTTTGCCACGGCATGTTGGCAACAAATTCGTTGCCGCAGATTATGCATGTTGTCATGCGCTGTACTGTACTAACTCCATGCAGTTGCGAATCATCCAATGCTGGTTGTAGCGTGGCTTGCGCTTGAACGTCTCAAGCTGCGCGTCGCTTGTCCATGTCGCCAGTTTGATGAAGCGCTGGACGTGTTTGGCTTTCAACACGCCGCCGAATCCGTTTTCACGAAGCCAGCGGCGGTGCATCACAA
>Ga0209337_1003783_pt1 | contig 10614 bp, 11 predicted proteins | sample LinPmetageLP53_FD_184044 | JGI IMG/M metagenome (GOLD analysis project Ga0209337, IMG submission 184044) | Marine viral communities from the Pacific Ocean - LP-53 (SPAdes) (version 2) | ecosystem: Environmental > Aquatic > Marine > Oceanic | place: Pacific Ocean | collected 2010-02-08 | reverse complement strand
CAAGAAATGAAGGTGCTGACTTGCTAGTTAAAACTAGAGAACAAGTTGGACAACCAACAAATCAACAAGTGATTTTCAAAAAATCAGATATTAATAAAATGTCTGAAAACGAGTTTATGAAATATGAGAAAGATATTTTAATAGCTCAAAGAGAAGGTAGAGTTGTCGAAGGATAATTTTATTTTTTCATTTTTATCAACAAGTAAATAAAGGAAATAAAAAATGGCACATTTCGCAGGTGCTGGTACACTCAACTTCGGTGGAGCTGCTCCAGCAGGAACACAGGCAAATCAGTTCTGGGTTCCAGAAATATATAGTAAAAAAGTACAACTTGCTCTTAGAAAAGCTTCTACAGTAGAAGCTATCTGTAATACAGATTACATGGGTGAGATTAAAAACTTTGGCGATACAGTTAATATCGTTAAAGAACCAGAAATGTCAGTTGCGGCATATACTAGAGGATTAACTCCATTAGTAAATACAGCAGTAACTGATGAAGAATTAGTTTTAATAATTAATAAAGCTAATTATTTTCATTTTCAAATCGATTCTTTAGAGAAAAGATTTGGACACATCAACTTCCAAGAAATTGCATCTAATAACGCAGCGTATAAGTTAAAAGATACAATGGATGCGGAAGTTATGCAAAATATGTATGATGATGCTCACGCAGCAACAGCTACATTAACGCCAATTATTGCAGGTGGTGTTGCAGCTAAAAAATTACTTTTTGGCTCAGTAGCAGTTCCGATTGCAGTTAATCATGGTGCAGGAGCTTTAGATGTAGACCCTCTAAACTTCATGTCAAGATGTGCACAAGTTATGGATGAAAACAACAATCCTGATGAAGGTAGATGGTTTGTAGCAGCTCCGAATTTTTATAATTCGTTAGCAGATACAAGTTCTAAACTTTTATCAATTGACTACAATGCAGGAAAAGGTTCATTAAGAAATGGACTTGTTGCTTCTGGTTTAGTTAGAGGATTTTCTATGTACAAATCGAATAACCTTCCCTACTCTGCAGGTACTACACCAGTAGTTCTGTTTGGTCATATGAGAAGTACTTCAGCAGCTTCAGCGATGAATACTGTTGAGTCTTTCAGAAGCCCAACAACTTTTGCGGATGAGGTTAGAGGACTTCACGTATATGGTAGAAAAGTACTAACAACAGCTTCAGTTGGAGCTGGTATTGTTACAGTAACATAATCATAACTTTGATAGGGGGTAGCAATATCCCCTATCATTTAATAAATATAAAGGAACTATTATGGAAACATTAAAAGTTATTGCTTTTGAAGCAAAACATTTATACAAAGAACATAAGAAAGTTGTTATTGCAACTGGAATAATTTTAATTATTGCAATAATAGTTTAAGGAATTTATGGGATTAATGTCATCTCCTGCCTGGACTAGGAAAGAAGGCAAAAATCCTAAAGGTGGTTTAAATGCTAAAGGTAGAGCATCTTATAATAAAGGTCGTACAAAGACTGGAAAAAAAAGAAACCTTAAAGCACCTAGTAAAGTTAAGGGAAACAAAAGAAGAAAAAGTTTTTGTGCTAGAATGAGAGGAATGAAAAAGAAATTGACTTCCAAGAAAACAGCTAGAGACCCTAACTCAAGAATTAATAAATCATTAAGAGCATGGAACTGTTAAATGGCAAAAGATTATAAAACACTTGTAAACGAATTATTAGTAGAGTTAAATGAGCCAGAAGTTTCTACAGTTGCTACTGGAGTTGGAATACAAAAACAAGTAGCCAATGTAGTTAACAGAGCTTATTTTGATATTGTAGATTCTGTAGATGATTGGTCATGGTTAAGTACAGATGTACCTGATGACCCATACTATGGAAATACAATTGTACCAACAGTTGTTGGACAAAGATGGTATTTATGTAAAGCAGGGTCAGCAAATATAGATGCTGATTTTGATTCAGTAAATTGGGATATGTTTACTCTTGTAGACCCTAACTCACCTTTCACAAATAATAAATTAGCTTTCACAACTTTAACAGTTTGGAGAGCAAACTATGCTTCTTCAGAAGAACAAGCTGCAAGAACTGCTAGTTATGGAACACCATTAAGAGTTATAAGAAGTGCTGATGGTAGAAGATTTGGATTATCTCCAATACCTAATAAAGTTATGAATATTCATTTCTTTGCTTATAATAGACCTACTGCTTTATCAGCAGATACAGATACAGTTCTATTTCCAGAACAATACAAACCAGTTTTAATAGCAAGAGCTAGATATTATTTATATCAATTTAAAGATAATATTGCACAATCGCAATTAGCTTTAGATGAATATAAAAAAGGATTACAAAATATGGCGGATAATTTAAATTCACCACAACCATCTTATATGTCAGATGTAAGGTTTACTTATTTATTACCATAAGGATTAAAAAATTATGCCAACTCAAGGTGCGTCTATTACAGTTGCAGGAGGATTAGATTTAGTTTCAAGTAGTCATGCTTTATTTAGAACCCCTGGAGCAGCAACTATATTAGAAAATTTTGAATCATCTACAACAGGTGGTTATCGAAGAATTAATGGTTATACTAAATGGGGTGCAGGTGCTTCAGCTATACCTTCAGGTTCAGCACTAGATTCTATTACAGGAATTGTTTCTTATGCTAATGGAGTTGTAGCTTGTCAAGGTGCAAATATTTATTGGTCTAGTGATGGTATTACTTGGCTTCAAGTTAATAAAAATACTTATGTAACTAAGACAGGAACAGTTGTAGTTACTGCAGGTTCTGCAATAGTTACAGGAACAGGAACAGCATTTACAACAGAATTTGCTGTAAATGATAGAATACAAATTAATAGTATTAATTATAGAGTTTTATCTATAACAAGTGATACAGTATTAACATTAGATTATAATGTTGTTACTGCAGTTTCAGGAGTTGCTGTTAAAAAAAGTGGAATTGTTGCAGGAAGTTTAGCTGCTGCTACCACTATTTTAAGAACAAATCAATCGAATAATCAATTTACTACTTTTGAATCAGATGGTGCTTATGGTAGTTTATATATTACTGATGGTACTAATAAGATAGCTGAATTTCAAATAACTGTTTCAGGTGCAGTTAATACTTTTTACTTTGAAGAGTTAGAAAGGTCAGCTCCTATTAATCCTAAAATATGTGGTATATTTTCAGAACGATTAGTGGTTGCAGGTCAATCAGTTTCAACAAGTACAGTTTCTTATAGTGATAGGTTAGAACCTTATAATTTTACAGGAACTGGAGCAGGAGAAATAGATGTTGGAGATATTATTGTAGGGATTAAAGTCTTTAGAAATAGCTTAATTATATTTTGTAAAAATAGTTTATTTGAGTTGACAAGTCTTGATTCTACCCCTATACTTAAATCTATAACAAAGAATATAGGTTGTGTAAATGGAAACACAATTCAAGAAATTGGTGGAGATTTAATCTTTTTAGCACCTGATGGATTAAGAACAGTTGCTGGTACAGCTAGAATTGATGATATAGAAATTGGTTCTATTAGTAGAAAGATTTTACCTTTAATAAATACTTTGCTATCAAATATTGCACAGTATACTATCTCTAGTATAGTTATTAGAGAAAGAAGTCAATATAGATTATTTTATCATCAGACTGGTCAATCTAAGTCAGGACAAAAAGGAATTATAGGAACTTTTAAATTTGATGAGAATGGAGTTCCTGCATTTGAGTGGAGTGAAACTAAAGGTATGGAATTAAAATTTTGTACTTCTGATTTAAACAATTCAAATGAAGAAGTTAAATTTGGTGCAAATGAAAGTGGTTACATTTATCAAATAGATACAGGTAACAATTTTGATACTTCAAATATTAATGCAAAATTTCAAACACCAGATATGGATTATGGTGATAATGGTTTAAGAAAAAGTCTTTATGGAGTTAAAGCAAATATTAAACCAGAAGGAACACAACCAGATTTACAGATGAGAATTAGATATGATTTTGAATCTACAACTGTACCTCAACCAAGTGCAGTTAATGTAGGTTCTTTAGCAGCTACATCTTTATATGGTTCTGCTTTATATGGAACTGGAGTTTATGGTGCAGTAACACTACCAAGTAAAAGAATGATAGTAACAGGAAGTGGTTTCTCAAATAATTTTAGATTTTTTAGTAATGATACAAATGCTGCATATGCAGTTAATGGATTATTTGTTTCATTTATAGCAGGAGGAAGAAGATAATATGGCAGGATATACAAGACAAAGTTCAGCAGAAATAGTAGATACTCTTACAATTGATGCAGTAGATTTAAATAATGAATTTGATGCTTTAGTTTCCGCATTTGTAAATACAACTGGACACAAACATGATGGTACTGCAGCTAATGGTCCTGTAATTGGATTAATTGGTGACGCAAATCTTGCTACTCCTTTAAATAAAGTTTTAGTTGATACAGCAAATGCTGAATTAGAATTTTATATTAAAGTTGGTGCTTCAGCTACAGAACAATTTAAAATTTCTGATGGCTTAATAGTTCCTTCAGTAACTAATGATATTGATTTAGGAACAGCAACTTTACAATTTAAAGATGCATTCTTTGATGGTACAGTAAATTTAGATACTTTAGTTATTGGGACAGCTACAGGAATTACAGATATAGATACAGACTTAACTGCAGTTTCAGCTAGTGATGATACTCTAGCTTCAGCAAAAGCAATTAAAGCTTATGTTGATGCATCTCCTGTTGGAGACCTTACTTCTATTGTAGCAGGAACAGGTTTATCAGGAACAGATTTATCAGGACCAATTCCAACTTTAACTATTGATACTGGTACAACAGTTGATAAAACAACTGTTCAAACTTTAACAAACAAAACTCTTACAAGTCCAGTTATTAATACACCTACAGGTGATGTAGTAACAATAACAGGTTCTCAAACTCTTACAAATAAAACTCTTACAAGTCCAGTTCTTGATACAGCTATTAGTGGTACAGCTTTTAAAGATGAAGATAATTTTACATCTGATTCAGCAACTGCTGTAGCTTCACAACAATCAATTAAAGCATATATTGCTACTCAAGTTTCTGCAGGAGACCTTACTGCTATTACAACAGGAAATGGTTTAAGTGGAACATCTTTAACAGGACCAATACCAGATTTAACTATTGACACAAGTATAACAGTTGACAAAACAACTACACAAACTTTATCAGCTAAAACATTAACAAGTCCAGTTTTAAATGGAACACTTAGTGGTACAGCATTTTTAGATGATGATACTTTAGCGGATGATTCTGCTATAGCAGTCGCATCTCAACAATCTATTAAAGCTTATGTAGATACACAAGTAGCAACAATTCCAGTTGGTGATATTACTGCAGTTGTTGCAGGTACAGGTTTAACTGGTGGTGGAACAAGTGGTTCTGTAACTTTAAATGCAGATGTTTCAGCATCAAGTACAAATACATTTACAAATAAAACTGTAGATGCAAATGGTACTGGTAATAGTATTACAAATCTTGAAGTAGCAGATTTAGCTTCAGGTGTTCTTGATACAGATTTAACAGCAGTTTCTGCAAGTGATGATACTTTAGCTTCTGCTAAAGCTATTAAAACTTATGTAGATTCTCAACCCCATTCAAGTGTTACAGCAAGTAGCACAACTACATTTACAAATAAAACAATTGATGTAGATGCTACAGGTAATTCAATTACTAATTTAGCAGATGCTAATATTAAAGCAGCAGCAGCTATTGATGCAACAAAGATTGCAGATGGCACAGTAACAAGTACAGAATTTCAATATATAAATAGTTTATCATCTAATGCACAAACGCAAATAGATAGTAAACAAGCTACAATTGATGCTTCAAGTAGACTAAACGCTAATCTAGTTGGAGATGGTTCAGTAGATGATACTGAATTTGGTTATTTAGATGGCGTAACTTCAGATATACAAACACAATTAAGTGCTAAAGCTTCAGCAGGATTTGCTGTGGCTATGGCAATTGCTTTGTAAGTTCTGTTGACAACAGAGTAAATAAAAGGTATAATTAGGATAATTCTATGGCACAAGATTTTGAAAGAACTTTAAAACAAGACATAACTTTACTTGCTTCTCCAACAGTATTAAGAGCAGCAGCAGATTCTGATGATGCAATCATAGGTATTAGGTGTGCAAACACTTCTGGTACTTCTGTGAATGTATCTGTTTATGTTAAAAATGGAAGTGATACATATTTTATTATTAAAGATGCACCCATCCCAAATGGTGGCTCTTTAGAATTAATTGATGGTGGCTCTAAAGTTGTATTAATGAGTGGTGATTCTATAGAAGCTTACGCTTCTGCAGCAACTTCTCTTGATATAATTACAAGTGTTGTAGATACTATCTCAGCATAATAATTTAAGGAAATAAGTTCTATGGCATATGTTGGAAAAACCCCAGCTAACGCAGTATTAACATCAAGTGATATTACAGATGGTGTAATAACTTCTGCTAAGATTGCAACTGATGCAGTTATTGCTGCAAAGATTGCAGCTAATGCAGTAGAAGAAGCTAAAGTAAATGCTGATGCTATTACAAATGCTAAAACAGAATTTACACCTGGACTAATAATTAAAGGTGATGGTTCAAGTGCTGATGGAAAAATAATTCTTAATTGCTCACAAAATACTCATGGAGTTAAAATACAATCACCTGCACATAGTGCAGCACAAGATTATACTTTAATATTACCAACAAGTGTAGGAACAAATGGTCAAGTTCTATCTAGTAATGGTAGTTCTACAAATCAATTATCTTGGGTAGATGCAGTAGAAGCTAAACCAACAGTTGCAGATGTAAGTCAAACAATTGCTCCAGCTATATCACAAACATTTAATATAACTGGAACAGGATTTGTTTCAATACCAATAGTAGAATTTATTTCAGCTACTGGAGTTATTACAAGAGCTGGTGCTGTTACTTTTACAAGTGCAACAAGTTTGTCTGTAACAGTTACATTAGCAAGTGGTTCTTATTATGTTAGAGTAGAAAATAATGATGGTAATGCAGGAAGAAGTAGTAATGCAATTATTACTGCAAGTACTGCACCAACATGGACTACTGCTGCAGGTTCTATAGGAACTATAGCAGGAGATTTTTCAGGAACAGTTGCAACAGTTGCAGCAACATCAGATTCAGCAATAACTTATTCTGAAACAACATCAGTATTAACAAATGCTTCTTTAGCAAACTGTGCATTAAATAGTTCTACAGGTGCAATTACAACAACAGATTTTGGTGGTAGTTCAACTGCTGCTACAACATATACATTTACTTTAAGAGCTACTGATGCAGAAGCTCAGACAGCAGATAGAATATTTACATTGACAAGCTCATTTGGAGCAACAGGCGGAGGACAATTTAACTAATGGCAAATACATCAATTTATAGAAATATTGCATCAACAGGTAATTCGGATATATGTACAATATCATGTTGGTTTAAAAAAGATTTTACAGGTGTAGAAAAAGCACTCTTTGGTGGTTGGAGAAGTTCAACTGATAGATTTCAAATAAGATTTAAGGATGATGATACTATAGATGTTGAATTTGGATATAGTGGTTCTTGGTATAGTTTAATTACTAATAGAAAATTTAGAGACCCATCCTCTTGGATGCATCTTGTACTTGCTATTGATAGTACACAAGGAACTCCTGCTAATAGAGAAAAACTTTACATTAATGGAGTACAGGAAACTTCTTTTTCAACAGAAGTTTATATGCCACAAAATAATGATACACTTATGACAACTTCAGGAGATGAAGTAATGGTTGGGAGTTCCAATCAAACAAGTGGCTCAGGTACTCATCAAGGTTTTTGGAAAGGATGTATGTCTCACGTTCAGTTTGTAGATGGTTTACAATTAGCACCAACAGAATTTGGGGAGTTTGATGCTACTTCAGGAATATGGAAAATTATAACAACAGCTTATGGAACACCAGGAACAAATGGTTTCTTTTTAAAGATGGAAGATAGTACCAATATGGATTTAGATAGTTCTTCTAATTCACTTACTTTTACAACAGAAGGAACTTTAACATCCACAAAAGATAATCCTTCTAATAATTTTGCAACATTTAATCCTTTATTAGGCGGAAATGAAACTCAAACTTTTACAAATAGTAATACAACTGTAAATTTTGGAGCATCAGGTCAATGGGGATATAATGCGTCAACCCAAGCTGTAAGTTCAGGTAAGTGGTATTTTGAATTAAAATGTGAAGCTGTTGGTGGCGAAACATATGTGGGAATAATGGACGAAGATGACATTAATGCAAATCAAGTATCAGGTGGTAGTGGTAGAGATTGGGTAGGAAAAGGAACTAATTCTATTGGTTTAGGTCAAGGTGGTTATATGCAAAAAAATTCTGCAAACTTACAAACTGGATTAGCTACTTATACAACAGGAGATATTATTAGTATGGAATTAAATTTAGTTGCCAACACATTACAATATTATAAAAATGATGTTGCGGTAGGAACAACTGCGGCTGTAACAGCAGGGAAAACTTATTTCTTTGCAGTATCAGGTTACAGTAATACAAAATGGAATAGTAATTTCGGCAACGGATATTTTGGAACAACAGCAATAACTTCAGCAGGAACTAACGCATCAGGTAATGGAACATTTGAGTATGATGTACCCACAGGGTTCACAGCTCTTTGTACAAAAGGAATTAATTCATAATGGCATATCTATCTTTTAAACCAACAGATTATTTTAATACAAAACTTTATACAGGTGATGGTAGTGCATCACAGGCTCAAACTGGTTTAGGTTTTCAACCTGATTTTAACTGGACTAAAGCTAGGGGACTAGTAGAAGGTCAAGTTCTTTTTGATAGTGTAAGAGGAGCTACACAAACTATATATTCAAATGCAACTGCGGCACAAAGTGCAATACCTTCAAATTTAATAAGTTTTGATGTTGATGGTTTTACAATGGGAAGTAATGGAGAAGTTGGACAAAATACAGAAAATTATGCTTCTTGGAATTGGAAAGCAGGAACTACATCAGGAATAAGTGGTGGAACAATAACACCTTCATCTTATTCAATTAATACAACAAGCAAATTTGGAATTTATAAATATAGTGGCAATGCAACATCAGGAGCTACGATTGCTCATGGATTAGGTGTAGCACCAACAATGCTGATAACTAAAAAAATATCGGCTGTTGGAGATTGGCACGTAGCTCATCAAGATAATAGTGCTTATCCTTGGAATTCTTATTTATATCTTAATACTACTAATGGTACTCAGGAAGAAAATACTGCAACTTGGTTTTTAAATGATACAGCTCCCTCAAGTACATTAATTACATTAGGAAATGGTACAGGTATTAATAGTTCAGGAGTAGATTATCTTATTTATGCTTTTGCAGATGTAAAAGGCTTCAGCAAATTTGGAGGCTACACTGGAAATGGAAATGTAAATGGCACGTTTGTTTACACAGGATTTAGACCAAATATGATTATGATTAAAAATACATCAGGTCAAAATTGGAATTTGTTAGATGCTGTTCGTAATCCAAGTAACGTAGCTAATAAAACTTTTACCCCTGATACAGCTGCGGCAGAAGCGGTTAATGGTACAGGAGCAGGAGATAAAAAAATTGATATATTAAGTAATGGCTTCAAAATTAGAACAAATAGTAATGAACTTAATCAAAGTGGTGTTAATCATATTTATATGGCTTGGGCACAAGAACCGATAGTAGGAAGTAATGACACACCAGGAGTAGCAAGATAATATTATGGCACAAACAAAAGTAACATCACCAGGTATAACAGATAGTTCAATTACTAATGTTAAAATAGCTGATGTAGCAGCAAGTAAATTAACTGGTGCTTTACCAGCAATTAGTGGTGCATCTTTAACAGATTTACCAAGTGAAACAAAACCTACTATAGCTTCTATATCTCCAAGTGTTATTACTAATGCTCAAACAGCAGTAACATTAACTGGAACTAATTATGTAAGCGTTCCACAAGTTCAAGCAATCAATTCAACTGGAGCTATTGTAAATGCAGACAGTATCACTTACACAAGTGCTACAACTATTGTCGCTACATTTACATTAACTACAGATGGTACATATTATTTAAGAGTTGAGAACAATGATGGTAATGCTGTTAGAAGTTCTACAGCTTTATTAACTGTTTCTGATAATCCAGTATGGGTTACAGCAGCAGGAAGTTTAGGAAGTTTTGCAGGTGCTTCAGCAATTGCAACACAAACTTTAACTTGTACTGATGCAACATCATTTGCTATAACAAGTGGAGCTGTTGCAACACCTTTAACATTTACAACAGGTGTTGGAAGTTGTACTATTACAGGTACACAAACACAATATTCAGCAGCAGCAGTATCAAATTTTACAGTAACAGCTACAGACGCAGAAGGACAAACAGCAGTAAGAGCTTTTAGTATGTCTTGGAGCTTTACAATAGCAGGTTCAGGAGGATTTAATTAATGGCTAGTACAAGATTATATAGAACATTTGGAGCAGGTAATAGAGATAAGTGGACTTTTAGTGCTTGGTTAAAATGGGATGGCTTTGGTGGTGACACTAAAGTATTTTC
>Ga0209337_1003778_pt1 | contig 10624 bp, 9 predicted proteins | sample LinPmetageLP53_FD_184044 | JGI IMG/M metagenome (GOLD analysis project Ga0209337, IMG submission 184044) | Marine viral communities from the Pacific Ocean - LP-53 (SPAdes) (version 2) | ecosystem: Environmental > Aquatic > Marine > Oceanic | place: Pacific Ocean | collected 2010-02-08 | reverse complement strand
GTTGCATTTATAACCTCTTTGTAATATCTTCCATTTCACCATAATTTAAACCCATTTTGGATTTGGTGTAATGTTTGTTTTCTTCTAAAATTGATTTTATTTCTCTCAAAGTTTCCACTCCATCTTGGTTAGAAAAGTCAAATAAAAAACTATCATAACCATATAAAACCAATTTTGTCTTCTTCCCTAATAAATAGTCTTGAATTAATAAAATCTTCTTAATATTAGATTCAGTCTCATAAGCCTGAATTAAATAGTTAAAAACCTTATTTCTATTCATATCTTCATAGTTCTCGAATAATAGTTTCCGTCTATAAATATCAGTATAAACACAATTATGAGTATTTATTTCATTCCATTTTTTATTTATATAATGATGTACTTTATTGAAAAAAGAGACTTTTTCTCTCGTTTCTTTATCAATCCCACCATATAATAGTTTAAAACTTCGTTGTTTTGATTCCTCATATGAACAACCATAGTGTTTTGCTAAATGTTTGTGTACTGAATCTTTACCGAAATCATAATCAACTAAGTCAGCAATCAATCTCAAGTGATATGCATCAAAGTCAAACTCTATCAATGAATCATTTTCAGGTACGAATGCTTTTCTCTTCTCAGGTGTTAAAGCTGCAAAGTTAACTGAACCAAATGAATTACTTGGACGACCTGTTGTTGTCCATAGATTGTATTGTGAATATAACTTACCATCTGATATATGCTTCTTTACTCTTATGTCAAATATATCACATACATTATCTGATACTTTGATTCCATTCTTTTCAATTGAGGTAAATGCTTTAATAACATCTCTCATATAATCCTCATTCTCACCTGTATGTGGTATAGACATCTTCTTACATACCTCACTACAATACTCATTATGTTTCGATAATGGTATGATTTCGTTAAGTTTTTTAACATTGTAGAACTTGTTCGACAAGAAATCTATTGCGTTATTACGAACATTATTGTCAAATGGTTTACCAGTTTTATTCCAATGTAGAAAGTTTATATCCACCATATATTTAAATTCATAAAAATGATTCAATATTTTTTTATCAGGTGTTTGAATTAATTTTTCATCTAACCATTTGTAATCTTCCATCATTTTATCTGAATCAGGATGATGTTCAATTATAAAGAATGGTTCTTCTGTAGATTCTGCTTGACACCATAAAGCTGATAATCCATTGTTTTTATGTAATGGGTGTAGGTATGGGTCTTTAAATATAGGTATAATATTATACATCGTACTTTAATATATAACATTTATTTGAATAAAACAAGCTTTTTATATACTATTTACTAAATAATTTTCTACAAAATAATTATTATTATCTTCTACTTCAAAATTATAGTATTTTTCTACTTTTTTATTTATGATTTTAATAGAATCTATCGTCACATTTTCTAATTTTTCATTTATTAAAATATCATTAATTTTTAAATTTTTTAATAATTTAATTCCGTTATTTGTATACATTGGGTGATTTTGTGTAACTTTTAATTTATTATTTATTATCCAATAACCACTACCCCACTCTTCTTGTGTATGATGTAATAATTTAGTTACCTGTTTTGATTCTAATTTAGATATATCTTTATTATATGATAAAACTAAATCATTTACTTGTATATCTTCAATGTTTTTGGTAGAACCATCTGTTAATGTAACTTGAGTACCCTCTACGAAACATGCACCCACTTTACCACCACCACCAGTGTTGTCTCCCAATCGTACAATCTGATTTTCCTCTTTAGGTATTGGTTTTAATGTATCAATGGGTCTATCAAAATAAAAAAGTATTAAATTAGTACCATCTGCAGAATAAAAATTTTCTTTAGCTGTAATAAATGAACTTCTACCTTGTACGATTAATATATACTCTTGGTCTGGTCTTAATGCTTCATTCATAGGATAGATATAATTGTCATATTTCCCTTCAGCAAAGGCTATTAAGTTAAGAGTTGAGTCAAAAGCAGAATCAATTTTATTTAAAAGTCCTGCATTTTTTTTCTGAACTATTTGATAGGAAGTGTTACCACTTCTCATATCTTGCATTCTATCACTTAGTCCTCTAATTGTTTTAAATGAAATCATAAAATCAATGTATTTAGTTGGTTCTCTTACTATTTTTAATTTATACATATAAGGCATTATGTGTTGGATAAATTTAAATGTTCCATTATCAGTTGCAGAATAAAAACCCTCATCTAAATTTAAATTTTTTAATACTGTCGGAGATAAATATACTTTATCCATATCTACATCTAAATAATATTCTTTTTTATTTTTAAGTAATGGTCTATACATTGTTTCTAATGTTGTATACCAACCATCCGAATTAATATTATGAGCTACTTTTATTGTTTGCAAAAAGGAATTTTTTAAGTGGTCTTTTGGTAAATAATCAACTTTAAAAGTATCTCCTGGAACAATTGAACCTATTCCATATGTGGTTAATGATAAAGTATATGGAAGTAAATTAAATTTTGTATTTAAACTAATTTGTTGAATTTCTTTTATTCTATAATAATCTTTAAAACTATTTACGACTTTGTTTCCCCCATTTATTAATTCTTGAGTATACTGAGATATAATCTCTTTTGCAACATCTTTTGGTTTTTTATCGGCTGAGGTATCTTTCTTTTGATTTTCAATATTTAATTTTGAAGATTTTAAACCTGCCGCTCTCAATATATCTGTACTTCTTCTAACTATTCCTGTTTTATAAATATTATTATCTATCAAATAATTAGCACTTTGATAAACATTATAATAATCACTATCTTTATTTTCTATTGAATCATTTTGACCACTTCTATATGAACCTAAATCTGGCTCATAAACAATTGAAAGTGAATCATCATCAAGAGAGTTAATTGCAACCATATCATCAAGTGTAATTGATAGCGGGAATATTCTATTTTCATGACTCATACCTTGTATAGACAGCATATTTCCTAAAGCTCCACTTGGCAGTTTAAATTCTAAATTATAATCTTTTACAATTGAGTTAGGTGACATTATATTAAAAGTAAATAAATTTTTAAACTCATCTACTGTATCTTCAGATGTATTAGATGATACACCTGAATCTAGTATTTTTTGACCAGTATCAGGTCTATTATTATCAATAATTGTTAACTCTGAATCCATCGACCCATTTACAATTTTCCAATCAAAAACATCATTACTATCTTTATTAATTTTTTTTAAAATATCTTCTAAACTTTTTTTTACAGTTTTATTTCTTTTAAAAGCTAAAATGATTATTTCAGCATTTATAAATACCTCACGAATTGGTATTCTTTTTTTATTTTCATCATATGCTGTATGGTTAAAAGGTTCATTATCTTCATAAAAATTTTTAGGATATTTTTTGTTAAAATAATTGTATGAACCATTAACAACAGTTTCTTCTGCAAGTGAATCATCTTGACCAATGTCCGAACCTCCCCACCATTCTGGTAATAAAAACACAGGTGGTTCTTCAGGTACTTTTGACAGTGTTTGTTGTCTTTCTACAAATATTTCATTCCAAGTTGTAAATTGATTTGATGAATCCATTTTTACTCGAAAATTATTTCCATCATTAATATCATCACTATTTTTCCCAAAACCAAAATTTTGATTAATAATAATATCTTCAATAAATCCCCAACAAACATAAACATCATCCGCTTCCGCACTATTTACATAAACACCTCCTCTGATTGAATCTCCTGTTGGAGTTAAATTACCTGAACTTAATACTTTATAAGCTTCTAATTCTAAATTTTTATTAAATGTTTCTAAATCTTTAGCAGAAATATCCGCATCTGGTACACTATTTCTATATTGAAGAGTATCAGCTGTTTGTCCTAGAATAGTATCACCATTACCATCCCACGCATCTAAGGTAGTTACATTGTTAAGAGTAGCTTCAAGTCCCAAATACAAAGTTGCTCTACCTAAAGTATCTTGTATATGTCTCCGCATCGAATTATCAACTGTTAAACCCAAAAGTGCAGTATTGGCAGACATTAATGTAACCTCACAATCCACACTACCATTTGGTAATATTTTTGAATTATAATCAACTACAAGGCCTTGTATAACTTCTAAATCACCTTGATTTTTAGCAACCTCACCAATGTTTTCAGTAGATTCTTCAACGGATTCCCCCTCTGCTAAAGTTTCTTCCACTTCTTTATCTTCATATCCAGGCACTACATTTGATTCATATAAGAATTTTTTAATATCAGGAGAATCAATTAAATCCGTTGGATTATATAAATTTTTAACACTACTCCAACCAAAATCAACAAATATTGTTGCACCTGGTTTTAAAAAATATTTATTATAAATTTTATCATAATCTTCAAAATTATGAACTACAAAATTAACAATTGTTCTTTTCTTCTCACCAAAAGGACCTTCAGTTTCTGATGTAAGTCCTGTTATACCAGCTTGTGGGCTTAATAATGGATTGTTTTTTAATTCTTGAGGAAATATATCACTTACATCTCCCGCTTGTGTTGTAGTTTCAGTTTCTCCTTCTAATGAAGCATTAGTATCAACTGAACCATAAGCTGTTTGATAATTATAATCACCAATAATATATGTTTTTCTTGCATAGTCAACTTGTTCTCTAACATCATTACCTATGTTTTTTATATAGTATTCACCATCTATTTTAGTGAGTTTTGCTTCAGGAAATTCTTTTCTTAATTTTCCTACTCTCTTTATTCCTTTACGCTGAGCAACTTTCAATCTAGTGTCTTCATCCATTCCACTATAACCTGTACCAAGTTCAATTTTTTCTAATTTTTCAGTTATTAATTCTCGGTCAATTAATTTAACAGATGTCCACATTCTAGCAAATGGTGTTCTTGAGGATAAATCTGATTGTACATTACCATCTTTGTCAGGAAAAACAGCTTCAATGGATTCACCTGGAGCGACTTCACCTGCAACTCTTTGTCTATCTTCAAGTTTTTTCTTAACTTCGCCTGATATGGGTGTTCCATGTATTCTATCGTTTATCATTTTTATAAACCTTTAGCGTATTCTGTATTTATTGGTATTCTCAACGATGTTCCTGCAGGAATGTTGTTTGTAGTTAGATTGTTAACTCTAGCAATAAACCACCAAAGTTGTGAATCTCCATAAAATCTCTGAGCTAAATTATCACACCTATCACCTTCTTGTGCAATAAAATATGAATCACTATTCTTTTCAGGTACTTTTGAGTAAATAGTTGTTGAATAATAACTTTTGTTATTTTTTCTTAATTTTTTTGTATTTTCGTATCTAGCCATTATTGATTAATCCCATAAAATGTTGTACCTAATCTTGGAGCTCTGTCGTGAATTACTTGGTATCCAATTGTTGCAAGTACATGTCTTGGAACTCGGTATCCAACATCAGTTTCATAAGTTGATGATTGGTCTACTGAATAAGATATAGATTTTATATAACCCATTAATTCTTTATTTTCTTTTCCGAACAATTCACCATATCTTAATTTAGCCAATGGTGGTTTCATTCTATTACCATAATTATCACCTACATATTCAGGATAACACATTGATGTCAATCTATCCATTTTTTTGTAAATCATTGTTAATTCTTCTCTTGTTTGTGCAACAAGTTTTAAAGTCATTGAGATTTCTCTTTCTGCTCTTTCATAAGTATAAACAGGTTCACTTCTACCTATATAATTCGTAGGGGCATAAGATGGTGAAATATTTTCTGTCAATCCCTCTATATATGCCCTAAAGAATATATATGCATTGGTTCTCATATCTTTAAAATAAAATGGCATTCCTTGTTTTGTCTCTTCTAAAATATCTCTACCAGATTTACCATAAGCATCTTCTAAAGTTTGTTGAGCCATTGGATTTTCTGGAAGATTATCTCTGAAAGTTATATTGGTAAATAAATCACCACCATCGGATTCTCCTTTTAAAGTTACATCTGTACCTGTTAAATTACTTTTTAATTTATTTCCAAATTCTTTTAAAGAATCACCAAATCCACTCGCCACTCCACCTAAACCAGATGTAGATAAATTTTTAAAACCATCTGTAAATGATTTATTAATATTATATGGAACATTTCCACCAATTAAATTAGTATTTCCATATTGGTCTCCACCAAATAAAGTACTCAAACCAGGTTCCGTTTTATCAAATAAACTAACTGGTACACCACCAGCTCTAAATCCAGATTGTATTATAGTTGATAATGGATTGTATGACTCTTTAAACCTTTGGCTTGATTGTCTTTTTGAACCACCAATATCAAGATATTGAACCATTGAATTTCTACCAAGAAAGTTTTGTTTAGCAATAAATATTAAACCTGCAGGTGATGTCATAAATTTAGCTAGTCTTACAGCATCTGTAAGAGAACGAGCTATTGGTAAATCTCTACCACCAAAATTTATTAATCTTCCATTAAATCCATTATCACGTCCTGTTGGTATTTTACTGACAATGTATGGTTCTTTTCCTGTATCTTGTAAAAATTGTTGAACATCACCAGTACCCACACTACCAAGAAGTTTACCAATTGTACCTATTACGGAACTTCTAATAGTCGCTACACCAAATCTTCCATCTTGTTGATTTCTTATATTTAAATTATCTCTATTAACATTTGGATAAGATATTGGAACTAAACCTTTATGAGATGGATTATCTATTGGTGAATGATTTGAATTATATAATTTTTCCCAATTTAAATCATCCATAAAAGATATACCATCATCTGAAGGTTTTGCCTTAAATGGTATACTTTTAGGTGTATATGATAATTTATTATTATCAACTGCTGTTGAAAAATCAGTAGTAATTTTAACAGGTTTAGAAATTGGTATATTTAAAATTTTACTTTTATCTACATTAGTAACATCATTAGACTTAAAATTTTTTTCTTGTTTACTAACTTCTTTATTAGGTTCAATACTATTTAATTTTGGGTCACTACTACCAACATCTGTTGGTTGAAATACACTTTTTAAGTTTTCTAAAGCCATTATGCTAGACTCCCCATACCTGACATTATCCTATCAGGCCCTCTTTTTGTTTCATTTATTAAAGTTTCAGTTTGTTCTATAAGTTTACTTAACAATTGATTAGTTTCTTTATTAGCCATTCCCATACTTCCAGCTGGACCACTTGAAAAATCATTCACTGCTGTAGTTCCAAACACTGTATCTCTTGGATTTGTTTTTAACATTTCACCCGTTGGTGTGACAACTAAATGAGAACCACCCGCACTTTTAAAATCATTAACTTTTTTACCCCTACTTGTATTACCCGTACCATCATCATCTGTAATAGCGGCCACAGTACCACCGGCAGCTGCTGCAATAAAGGGATTACCACCACTTGCGACAAATGCTGCAGCAGTGACTCCAGCTACAAGTAAGTTATTTACAGAAAATAAATTAGCTATACCTTTAAAAAAATTAAATATTTTACCAACACCTTTTGCTATATTCACTACAGTATCAGCAAAACTTTCTATAAATGTTTTTATTCTTGCAATATTTTCATCTGTCATAAACTCATCTCTAAAAGCTATAACAGCATTTTCTAATGGTACTCCGAATTTTATTAAAAATTGAGCACCTAATTCTTTAACTTGATTCGTAATATTAGTTAATGCTGACATTCCATCCTTACCAGCTAAATCTGCAAATGATTTTTGTTGTTTAACTGTTTTACCTTGATTAGTTACTAATTTTTGCATTTGTGTAACTTCTAAACCAATGGATTTAGCTAATGATTTTCTCTGTAATACATTTAATTTATTAAATTCAGCCTCACCACCAAGTTGTTCTAAGACACTATCCATCATACCACTTAAATCACCAGTAAGTGCTAATTCCCTAGCTTTTTGTAAATTCAATTGTTTACCAATCATAATTGAAGCTTCAATTTCATTAGAAATAGATGATTGGAAATCTAATAAACTTTCTGATACTCTATCAACATCGTTTAAATTTAAACCTAATTGTCTAGCTTGAACAGCTGCTTTGGCTATGCTTTTAACATTATCTGCACCAAATTTAGCTATAAGTTCAGCACTATCAGATATATCTCTCATTACTGCTGATGGATTTACATTATTTTGTTGAGCTAATTGATATGTAGACTCTGCTAAATTTTCAGCTTGGTCAAATGTTAAATTACCAATACTCATCAATGTTCCGAATAATTTAGCACCCTCATCTGTTGATAATCCTAATGCCACAGCACTATCTAAAATTTGGTTTGGAAGTTCTGATGCTCTATCTAATGTAATACCAAAATCTTTTGATAAAGTATCTACCAATGATACTACATCAGTTGTTCCTTTTCCAAGTGATATTACTTCAATAGATGCATCCGTTAGATTATCTTTAAATACACTTGATTGAGTACCTGCTACACCAAATTGAGCTCCAAATGCATCAGTCAATGCGGACGCAAATTTTAAAGATTTAATAAGTAAACCAACTATTAAGGCGAGTCCACCTGCAGCTATTCCTGCGGCTGCAAAACCTGGTCCTACTTTTTTGACATGTTGTAACATACCTTGAGCCTTTGAAGCCATACCACCAGTTAACTTGTCACCAACACCTATTACACTATTTACTTTTTTTTGTATTTTTTCACCCTTGTCACGAGTTTTTAACATACTAATTTGTTCTTTAATTGCGTTTTTAGCACCTGTTGATTTTGTTTTTGATAATTTTTTAGTTAAACTGTCTTGTAACCTCATAGACTTAGCTGAGTCTATATTACCATCTAATATTTCTTTACCTAAATCAGCAACAGCACCCAAGTGTTTACCATTCATTTTATTGGATTTTCTACTTGCTTCAAGACCTTGTAATTGTTCTGCAATATTTTTTGTCATCTTTTTTGTAAAACCATCAGAATTTTTTAATCCTTGATTAAAACGGTCTATATTAAGATTCATCTCTTCAATAATATCACGAGCTTCTTTTAATGTCTCTGTACCCTTAGCCATTTTATATAAAATCCTTTATTGAAAATTTAGATAATTTGATTGGTTTTTTACCTAAAGATAGTAAATCTTTATTTATTCTATCTTCTGTATCTTTTGTGAGTTTATTTAAATTATTTAAATCTTTGGTAAGAACTTTGTCTTTTTTTAATTTATTAACAACATTTTTATCTTTGATAAGTTTTAATAATTTTGAAAAAAATCCCTCTGCAATTAAATTTGATTGATTCATGTATGATTTTTTCTTTGACACAATACTCTCCTGTTTAGATGTATCTATTCATATATAAATATCAAAATTGTAAGAAATTATCTTTTAAATCTTGGATTCATTTGTGGTTTTGATGATTTTGCTTTTTGATTAGCTTTTTCTATTTGCTTGTTTTCTTCCGTACGAGTATTTGATAATTGTTTAAAATAAAAATTTCTCAAATATACAGGCATACCATAGACATCGGAATGTGTAAATCCTTTACCATAATACATTAGTTGAAATATTTGTTCGTGAAGCTTTGGTTTGTCTTTAGGACTCAGGCCAAAAAAACCCAACTGTCATTGGTATATTTACCTCGACAGTTTCTCCCCCCATTTCTATTTCTTGTTTTAATTCAATATCAGGTGTTATTTTTGTAATTTGGTTTCTTAAATACATTGAATCTCTAGCTAAAAGACTCATTACAAAATTATTAATCACAGATTGTGATTCTTCACCATCAACTGATGTAATAGTGTACCTTAAACGTGTGGTTAATTCTGGTTTTACATCAGAGTTAAGTTTTTCAGATGCTTTTAGTTCTTTATCTATTAAAGCTTCGTCCTTACCAGTTAATAATTTAAAAGTAATTTTCTTTTTAGATATTGGTAAGGTGATTTCAAATTTATTTCCCTTTGTATCTTTTGGTAGTTTTTTAAATGGACAATCTGCTAAATTGAATGTATGTGTTTCTTTATTACCTGTATCAGGATTTGTAACTTCACAATCATATTCAGGTCCATAAGCTAATATTCTAGCTGCAACCATTACTGCATTTTTGTCACCTAATATTAAATCTTCTTGTTTTACACCACTTGTTAAAATTAAAGAATCTATCAATCTATCAATCACAACACCCTTTTTAATTAAATTTTGTGATGTCAATATATCTTCTTCTTTTGCTGTCATGTATTTGATTTCTATTTTTCCATCAGAACAAGGGTGTTCTTTTGGATATAATTTACCTTCACTCGGTAAATCAATTACTTCACTTGGGAATTTATCTTCTGACATATATAACCTCCGATTACTTTGATTCGGAAACAGACGCTTGTCTATAACCTGTAACTAACTTCTTGATTTCACCGATAGCTTTTCTTGCTCTACCACCAGCTGCTTTTGTACCTTTTTCAGTAAATACTGAATGATTTTCTTCAAATTGTTCAAATAGTTCTTTTATTTCATTGTATAAATTGCTTGTTGACATTTTTGTCTCCTATAACTTTGGTTAAACTTCAATTGCTCGTCTAAACCAACCTAACCAAAATTTCTCTTGATTCGGTTTGTCTATAACTATGTTAGCAAATCGTAACACACGATATGCTCTTACTACATCTACACTTATTTTCTGTATAGCATTT
>Ga0209337_1003777_pt1 | contig 10624 bp, 6 predicted proteins | sample LinPmetageLP53_FD_184044 | JGI IMG/M metagenome (GOLD analysis project Ga0209337, IMG submission 184044) | Marine viral communities from the Pacific Ocean - LP-53 (SPAdes) (version 2) | ecosystem: Environmental > Aquatic > Marine > Oceanic | place: Pacific Ocean | collected 2010-02-08 | reverse complement strand
ATACTTAACAGAATTGAAGAAGAAGAAAACTTGCTTGAGGGTAAAACACCTGAAGAGGCAAAGGAAAAAACTTTTAAAGGATTCGCAGAAAGTAGATCTAAATAATGTACGAGCAAAGTTTAGTTAAGACAGTTGAGCCAGTTAAGAAAACTACTATCAGTAGACTTAACAAAGGTAAGAAGTGGAAATACGGTTACGACAAAGAACACGATATTATAGTGTTGTCTCATAGTGGACAAATAGGTGAGATAATAGAAATACAAGGACTAGTTATTGCGCTACCAAAAGCTCCTAAAGAAGTATACAAAGATCCGAAGAACAAATGGGTGAAATTCGAGTATCCCAAGGAGTTGCAGAGAATTAAAAATATATTCGATTGGAGAAACTATCCGGAAAGCAGTAAAGAAAAATGGTACGATTATATAGATGAAGAGTTCAAAAGAAGGGAAGAAGGATTCTGGTTCACGAATAATGGTAAACCAACCTGGATAACAGGTACGCAATACATGTACTTACAATGGAGTAAAATTGATGTAGGTGCTCCAGATTTTAGAGAGGCAAACAGATTATTTTATATATTCTGGGAAGCTTGCAAAGCAGACAAAAGATGTTACGGAATGTGCTACCTTAAAAATAGACGTTCTGGATTTTCTTTCATGTCTTCAGCGGAAACAGTTAATTTAGCCACTCTTGCAAGTGATAGTAGATATGGAATACTATCTAAATCAGGAGCTGATGCTAAAAAAATGTTTACCGACAAGGTTGTACCTATATCAATTAACTATCCATTCTTTTTCAAGCCTATCCAAGATGGTATGGATCGTCCTAAGTCCGAGCTTGCTTATCGTGTACCTGCTAGTAAGTTTACACGAAAAAAGATTACAGCTAATGAAAAGCTGGAAGACATAAAGGGATTAGATACTACTATAGATTGGAAAAACACTGGAGACAATAGTTATGATGGTGAGAAGCTAGCTTTACTAGTTCATGATGAATCTGGTAAATGGGAGAGACCCGATAATATTTTAAACAACTGGAGAGTTACAAAAACATGTTTACGATTAGGTAGTAGGATTATTGGTAAATGTATGATGGGTTCAACTTCAAATGCTTTAGATAAAGGTGGAGAAAACTTTAAAAAATTATACAATGCCTCAGATGTCACCAAAAGAAATAGAAATAGTCAGACAAAGTCTGGCTTATACTCTCTTTTTATCCCAATGGAATGGAACTATGAAGGATTTATTGACGAGTACGGAATTCCAGTCTTTACTAACCCTAGTATCGACAGATTCACACCAGACGGTGAACTAATAGACGTAGGTGTAATAGATAACTGGCAAAATGAGGTTGATGGTTTAAAAGACGATCAAGATGCTTTAAACGAGTTTTATCGTCAATTTCCTAGAACTACAGAGCACGCGTTTAGAGACGAGACTAAAAACAGTATATTTAACTTAGTTAAACTATACGAACAAATAGATTACAACGAAGAAATGGTTAGGACCTTAGGGATTACAACCGGTAATTTTCAATGGGTAAATGGAATTAAAGATTCACAGGTAATATTTTATCCAGATCCAAAAGGTAGATTTAAAACTAGTTGGGTTCCACCTCAACAACTGCAAAACAGAGTAATACTTAAGAACGGAATAAAGTACCCGGGCAACGAGCACATGGGTGCTTTTGGTTGTGATAGTTACGACATATCAGGTACAGTAGATGGAGTTGGATCAAAAGGAGCTTTACACGGTTTGACTAGGTTTAGTATGGAAGACGCACCAGCTAACAGTTTCTTTTTAGAATACTTATCAAGACCACCTACAGCAGAGATGTTCTTTGAGGACGTTCTAATGGCTTTAGTATTTTACGGGATGCCTATACTCGCAGAGAACAATAAACCTCGTCTCTTGTATTACCTGAGGCGTAGAGGATATAGAGGGTTTAGTATGAATAGACCTGACAAGATATGGAATAAGTTATCTGTAGCAGAAAAAGAAGTAGGTGGTATACCTAACTCCTCAGAAGACATTAAACAAGCTCATGCAGCAGCGATTGAGATGTATATTCAAGATCACGTTGGAATAAAGCAAGATGGAACGTTTGGTGATCTGTATTTCAATGAACTGTTAAACGATTGGGCGAAGTTTGATATAAACAAAAGAACAAAGCATGATGCGTCTATAAGTTCTGGTTTAGCTATTATGGCTAACAATAGACATTTATACGCACCAAACGCTAAGGTTGAAAAACAACAACTAAATTTAAACATTTCCAAGTATAGTAATACTGGAAGTAATTCACAAATAATCAAATAATAAATATGGCAGAGTCTGGCATTAAAAGTTATTTTCCAAGTCAAACAGTAAGTGATGCTGAAAAGCTAAGCTATGATTATGGTTTGAAAGTAGCTAAAGCTATAGAGCAAGAATGGTTTAATAACGATAGAAGTGTTAACAAGTACAAGTCTAATAATAATGATTTTCATAATTTAAGATTATATGCTAGAGGTGAGCAATCTATACAAAAATATAAGGATGAGTTGTCTATAAATGGTGATTTGTCCTATTTAAATTTAGACTGGAAACCAGTTCCAATTATTTCTAAGTTTGTGGATATAGTTGTAAATGGAATTGCTGAAAGAACATATGATATAAAAGCATTCTCACAATCTCCAAATGGAGTTGAAAAAAGAACAGAGTACATGGAGGGGATTATGCGTGACATGGCTATGGAGGAGTTTGATAAAGAAGTAGACCAAAAGTACGGTATAAACATGAGAGAATCTGGCATACCAGAGTTACCAGGTTCGGAAGAAGAACTGGGTATACACATGCAGTTAACTTATAAGCAAGCCGTAGAATTGGCTGAAGAACAAGCTTTAAATGTTTTATTTAATGGCAACAACTACGAGTTAATAAAGAAAAGATTTTATTATGATTTAACCGTGTTAGGCATTGGTGCTGTTAAAACATCTTTTAACACCTCCGAGGGTGTTACCATTGATTATGTTGACCCTGCTAATTTAGTTTATTCATACAGCGAATCACCGTATTTTGAAGATATATACTACGTAGGTGAAATTAAAACTATTCCAGTAAACGAATTAGCAAAACAATTTCCACATTTAACAGAAAGTGATCTTGAAGATATAATGAAAAACAAATCTAATAATAGATCTAATTATAACTCAACTCACACTTACGATAAAGAAGATAGCAATACTATTCAAGTTTTGTACTTCAATTATAAAACCTACATGAACGAGGTTTATAAGGTAAAAGAAACTGGAACTGGTGCTGACAAAATTATACCTAAAGACGATTCGTTTGACCCTCCAAAAGATAAGGAAGGTGGATACAGTAGAATGTTAAGGTCTATAGAGTGTTTATATGATGGCGCTATGATTTTAGGTACAGATAAGTTACTTAAATGGGAAATGGCTAAAAATATGATGCGCCCTAAAAGTGATTTTACTAAGGTTAAAATGAATTACAGTGTTGTTGCTCCTAGGATGTACAACGGTAAAATTGATTCATTAGTAAGACGTGTAACTGGTTTTGCTGACATGATTCAATTAACTCATTTAAAGCTACAGCAAGTAATGTCAAGAATGGTTCCAGACGGTGTTTATTTAGACGCTGACGGTTTGGCTGAGGTTGATTTAGGTAATGGAACAAACTATAATCCACAAGAAGCTTTAAACATGTTTTTTCAAACTGGATCTGTGATAGGTAGAAGCTTTACATCAGAAGGTGACATGAACCCAGGTAAAGTACCTATTCAAGAAATTACATCTGGATCTGGTGGAAATAAAATGCAAGCTCTTATTGGTAATTACAATTACTATTTACAGATGATAAGAGATGTAACCGGTCTTAACGAGGCTAGAGATGGTAGTACTCCTGATACAAACGCTTTAGTTGGTGTTCAAAAGTTAGCCGCAGCAAACTCTAATACCGCTACAAGACACATATTACAAGCTGGACTATTTCTAACAGCAGAAACAGCAGAATGTTTATCGCTTAGAATATCTGATATTATAGAATACTCTCCAACTAAAGATGCATTTATACAAGCAATTGGAGCTCACAATGTTGCTACGTTAGAAGAGATGTCAGAGTTACACTTATATGATTTTGGTATATTTATAGAGTTGCAACCAGATGAAGAAGAAAAAGGTAGGTTAGAAAATAACATACAAATGGCTTTGCAGCAAAAAAGTATAGAGTTAGAAGATGCTATTGATCTTAGAGAGATAAAAAACATCAAACTAGCTAACCAACTTCTAAAGATACGTAGGAAGAAAAAACAACAAATGGATAGGCGAATGCAGATGGAAAATATCCAAGCCCAAACCCAATCTAATTCTCAATCAGCAAAAGAAGCTGCTCAAATAGAAATGCAAAAAAACCAAGCATTAACTCAGTCAAAATCTCAATTATTGCAATTACAAGCTCAGATGGACGAGCGTAAAATGGCTCAAGAAGTGACTAGTAAACAACAGTTAATGCAAATGGAGTTTGAGATGAACATGAAACTAAAACAGATGGAGATTCAAGTTATGATGGGTAGAGAATCAGAAAAAGAAAATAGAAAAGACGCTAGAACTAAAATTCAAGCAGATCAACAATCGGAACTTTTAGATAGAAGAAATTCTCAACAAAGCCAGATGATTGATCAAAGAAAGATGGGAAAACCACCTAAAAACTTTGAGTCCGCAGGTAATGATACCTTAAGTGGGGGATTTGATTTAGGTTCGTTTGACCCTAGTTAGAATTTATTAATTATTATTATATTATATTATGGAAGAAAAAAATGAAAACGTAGTCGAAGAGACTACCCAAGAAACAACTGAACAAGTTGATGAAAGTAAATTTGAATCTGCTGATGACGATAGCGTTATAAAAGTAGACTTAAGTAAACCCCCAACACCAAAAGAAGATGAGGTTAAAGAAGATAACGCTGACGACAGCGGAGTGGTTGCAGAGTCTGAAGATGCCGAGCCCACACAAGAACAAGAAGAAATACAACCGGAAGCTGAAACACAAGAAACTCCAGTATTAGAAGAAATTACTGAAGATGAAGTTGAAGAAGTTGAAGAGCAGGTTGAAGAAGCTATAGCGGAAGCTGAAGCTACTGGAAAACCACTACCAGAAAACATTCAAAAGTTAATGGACTTTATGGAGGAAACTGGAGGTGATTTAAGTGATTATGTTAAGCTTAATCAAGATTATTCAAAATTAGATGATCAAAATCTATTGTACGAATACTACAAGCAAACAAAACCTCATTTAAATAACGAAGAAATTAACTTCCTTATGGAAGACACATTCTCTTACGACGAAGATGTAGACGACGATAGAGATATACGTAGAAAGAAATTAGCGCTTAAAGAGCAAGTTGCCAGCGCTAAAAGCCACTTAGACGGGCAAAAGTCTAGATACTATGAAGAGATTAAAGCTGGATCGAAACTCACAACTGAGCAACAGAAAGCAGTTAATTTCTTTGATAGATACAACAAGGAGTCAGAAGCAACTAACAAAGCAGTTGATAGTAATCGAAAAGTTTTTGAACAAAAAACTAACAATCTTTTCAACGATAAGTTCAAAGGTTTTGAATATAATGTCGGTGACAAGAAATATAGATTCAACGTAAACAACGCTGAGGAGGTTAAAAATAACCAAAGTAATATAAGTAATTTTACCAAAAAGTTTTTGGATAAGAACTCTGCTTTAACAGACGCTAAGGGTTATCATAAATCTCTATACACGGCAATGAATGCAGACGCTGTTGCAAAACACTTTTACGACCAAGGTAAAGCCGATGCTATGAAAAATAGTATGGCTAAAGCCAAGAATGTAGATATGAATCCAAGACAAAGTCATGGAAAAATTGAAGCAGGTGGCATGAAGTTTAAGGTGTTAGGACAAGATTCTTCTGATTTTAAGTTTAAAATTAAAAACAATAAATTTAAAAATTAAAAAAACAAAATTATGGCAATTACTGCAGGAGGTACTTTGAACAATACACCAGCTTCACAAAAGCAAACGTTAGCTTCAAATTACATAGACTTTACAAGTGGGACCAACGATTGGTCTCAACAATATTTACCAGATCTTATGGAGCAAGAAGCTGAAGTGTTCGGAAACAGAACAATTTCAGGATTTCTTTCACAAGTAGGAGCTGAAGAGGCAATGTCGGCTGATCAAGTCGTATGGTCTGAGCAAGGAAGATTACACGTATCGTGTATTGGTTCACTTGTATCAAACACAAACATTTTCACTGTAGTTAGTGATTCTGACGGTAATGTTTCTGGTGACGGTTACGTTATCGCTAATCACGGTATGAGGTTATATGACGTATGTTTAGTAGCTAACGCTGGTTGGTCAGGAACTGGTCAAGTAGTTTTAGTTAACGGCGCGGCTGTTACTATCCAACCTTATGCTGAAGAAACTTGGGCTGACGCACCTTTCCACGGATCAAGTGCAACTTTAGCAAACACTACGGTTGTTGTTATTGGTTCTGACCACGATAAAGGTTCAACTGGCTTAGGAGGTATTACACAAGGTACTGGTACAAATAAAGCTATCAAACCAACTCACGTATCTCACTCTAACAAACCAATGATCATGAAGGATTACTATGAGATCTCTGGGTCTGATGCTTCACAAGTTGGATGGGTTGAAGTTTCTGGTGAAGAAGGTCAATCAGGTTACTTATGGTACTTGAAAGCTGCTGGTGATACTAGAGCTCGTTTTAATGATTACGTAGAAATGATGTGTATTGAAGCTGAGAAGTTAAATGCTGAATCCCACATTGTAGATGCTGGTGGTACTAATGACACTGCTTATAGTGCTAGAGCTACTGCAGGTTCTGAAGGATTATTCTCTGCTATTGAGGCAAGAGGTAATTTAACTTCTGGAGTTACTGGCGTTAATGCTGCTACTGATTTAGCTGAATTTGACGCTATCTTAGCTGAGTTTGACAAGCAAGGAGCTATTGAAGAAAACATGATGTTTGTAAACAGAGCTACTTCGTTAGCAATGGATGACATGCTAGCTTCTATGAATTCTTACGGAGCTGGTGGTACTTCTTACGGAGTATTTGACAATTCTGAAGACATGGCATTAAACTTAGGTTTCTCTGGTTTCAGAAGAGGTTCTTATGACTTCTACAAGTCTGATTGGAAATACTTAAACGATAGCGCTACAAGAGGTGGTATTAATACTGCTGCAACTTCTGACGCAATTCGCGGGGTTATTGTTCCAGCTGGAGTTTCTTCAGTTTATGATCAAAACCTAGGAAAGAATCTTAAACGTCCTTTCTTACATGTTAGATATAGAGCTTCTCAAACAGAAAGCAGAAAAATGAAGACTTGGACTACTGGTTCAGTTGGAGCTGTTACTTCTGATTTAGATGCAATGCAAATGCATTTCTTATCTGAAAGATGTTTAGTTACACAAGGTGCTAACAATTTCATGTTAATGAAATAAGCATTATTTATTAAAGAGTCGGGGCTTCGGCCTCGACCCTTTTATTTTTATTAATTTATATTATATTATATTATGGCTAAAAAAGCTAACACAAAGAAGGTTGAGGTAGAACCTCAAATCGAAACAATGGAAGAAGTGGTTACAGAATTTTTTGAAGAAACTGTAGTTGCAGAACCAAAAATTAAAAAACCGGTTATGGAAACTCCAAAACCAAAAAAAGATGGTTGGGAAATAAAAAATAGAACTTACTTTTTAAAAGGCAAGGCTAAAAGATCGCTATCAAGATCTATAAAAAGTTCTGATATATTTTTCTTTGATGAAGAAAAAGGATATGAAAGAGAAATCAAGTATTGTGAAAACCAAAGAACTTGTTTTGTCGATGAAATGCAAGGTGACCAAAGATTAGAACATATTGTTTTTAGAAGAGGAACTTTACACGTGCCTAGAGAAAAACAAACACTTCAAAAAATGCTATCTCTATATCACCCAGGTAGAAAACACATATATACGGAATACAAGCCTCAAATCGAAGCTCAAAGCGAAGTTGAAATTATAGAATTAGAAATAGCTGCTTTAACCGCTGCTCAAGGTTTAGATATTGATATGGCTGAAGCAGTGTTACGTGTTGAGAAAGGTTCTGAGGTATCTACGATGAGTTCTAAGGAACTTAAAAGAGATTTACTATTATACGCTAAAAGAAACCCAGGTTTGTTCTTAGAACTAGTGAATGATGAAAATGTTGTACTTAGAAACTTCGGTATTAAAGCAACTGAAATGGGTATATTAAAACTATCCGCAGATCAAAGAACTTTTTCATGGGGTTCTAATGATAGAAAGCTAATGAATGTTCCATTTGATGAACACCCTTATTCAGCTTTAGCCGCTTGGTTTAAAACTGACGAAGGTATGGAGATTTACTCCAATATTGAAAAAAGATTAAATTAATCTAACTGTAGATGCAGTCGCTCTACGGGGCGATTGCAAACTACAAATTAAAAAGAAATTATGGCGATAAGCATAGATAGAGTATATCAAAAAGTTTTAGCATTAGCTAATAAAGAACAGAGAGGTTACATAACCCCTCAAGAATTTAACTTATTTGCCGACCACGCTCAAATGGATATTTTTGAGCAATATTTTTATGACTTAGAACAAAGACAAAGAGCACCTGGTAACGAATTAGATTATGCTGATATAGTTACTAATCTTGAAGAAAAAATTAGTATGTTTGAAATACACAACGAAGCTGTTGGCACTTCAGCAGGGGGTGAGATACATCTTAGCACCAATCTTTTAGACTTATATAGATTAGGTGTTGTACAAGCTACTTACTCGGGTAAACCAACTAAGATTGCTGAACAAGTACAGTTAAATGAAATAAGTAAATACGAAAACTCACCACTAGGAGCGTGGACAGAATCACGACCTATATACTCTAAGTTTTCTACCGCAAGTATTCCAGTTGTAATTAAAATATATCCTATTCCTGCAAGTGCTAGCATTAGCTATATAAGAAAACCAAAAAAACCTAATTGGACATACTTAATAAGTGGAAGTAAAAATGCTCTGTACAATCCATCAGCAACTGATCACCAAGATTTTGAATTGCACTCTTCTGAAGAGAACAACTTGGTGTTAAAAGTATTACAATTAGCTGGAATATCAATTAAGGATTTCCAATTAACTGGAGTAGCAACACAGGAAGAAATGAAAGGAATACAACAAGAAAAAAGATAATAAATGGGATTAATAAAAGATACGCAAAACACATATTATAATGGTAATGATTTTGGGGGTTATCAATTTATATCGTTAGATGATATTATAACTCAATTTGAAATTGCTTATGTTGGAGAGAACAAGATAATACCAAAAATAAAAAGAGCTGACATTGCTTTTCACGCTATGAGAGCTTTACAAGAATTATCCTTTGATACATTTAAATCTGTAAAAGCTCAAGAAATAGTGCTACCACCATCATTAACAATGGTACTTCCTCAGGATTACGTAAACTATACTAAGTTATCTTGGGTTGACTCAGCTGGTATAAAACATCCTTTATACCCAACAAATTCTACTAGCAACCCTTTTCAAATAAAACAAGAGGACAATGGAGATTATTTCTTTGGAGAAGAATATGAGAGATTAGCAAACTTTGACTTTAGTAATCCACTAGCTAATACTTGGTATTTTACTTCTCCCGCAAATTCACACGCGTGGAGTGGTATTTATTTAAACGACCCAAAAAATACTAAAAATTATTTTACTTATATTCCTGATACTGTTGGATTAAATGATGGAGAATTAGAATTTGGTCTTCTTTGGAATAGAGCTAATGTGCTAGGTGGTAGTAAGTCTTACGGCGCTTGGCAACGCGTGGATACTTCGTTAGATGAAACTTTAGAGTTAAGAGCATCAGCAACATCTGCAGCGCAAATTTTAGATAGCACTACTTTAATATGTGATTATGGTATCGTAAGAGTTGGTATCACTACAACTGATCCAGCTGTTGGGTGGAACGGTTTAACCGCAAATTTCACAAATTCTTTTCACCCTATAAACCCTTCACCTAATTACGATCCAACTCTAATGGATTTAGGTTACGTGGAGTGGAATGATGGTACTAGTAGCGAGAAAGAACTATTAGATATTGACGTGTCAAATCACGACGCGGTTTGGGTTTGGATAACAAGCACTTCCCCCTTTACATCAAACGCAGTTACGGCTGTTGCCACTGGAGCTCAAGGATCTTTAGTTGCTGACACCGCGGGCCCTGGAGTAGGCCCAATATCCCCAACATCCTCAACTTATAATACCCATCAAAAAAATACTGTAGACCAAGTTTCTATTATAACGCCTGGTAACATGCAGGCATTATCAAATGAAAACTTTGATGGAAATTCATCAACTTGGAACAACTACAAAAGCAATACTCCATCTGAAAATCAAGACGATTACCAAGACGATACTTATTGGCCAGCGAGTGGGGAAAGATATGGATTAGACCCACAACACGCTCAAGCTAATGGATCTTTTTACATAGACAATAGATTAGGAAAAATTAATTTTAGCTCTAATATTTCTGGAAAAACTGTGATCTTAGATTATATAAGTGATAGTCTTGGAAC
>Ga0209337_1003776_pt1 | contig 10625 bp, 7 predicted proteins | sample LinPmetageLP53_FD_184044 | JGI IMG/M metagenome (GOLD analysis project Ga0209337, IMG submission 184044) | Marine viral communities from the Pacific Ocean - LP-53 (SPAdes) (version 2) | ecosystem: Environmental > Aquatic > Marine > Oceanic | place: Pacific Ocean | collected 2010-02-08 | reverse complement strand
AACTGCCTGACGGGTCAAAGCAGTTCGGTAAGGCGATCCTGAGTGACCCTACAACCTATTTCACTGATGACATCATGCATCAGTTGGACATTGCAGCAGAAACGGAATTTAAATATGGAGCAGGAAATGACGAAACCATTCAAGACAGTAACGACTGAGTACTTCTCAGAGGTACAGGAAACCGCAGTCGGTATAATGGAAAGACGAGTTCGTGTGGTGACTACCACAAAACAATGGGTTGGTTCTGATAAAGACCCAATCGTATATACTACATTTGAATATCTATAAGGAACGAAAAAATGAATATTGGTGATAAGGTTGTGTACATGGGAGACTATGGTGATACCAAGCACGGTGTGCTGACTGCTGTTGGATCAGACAAGGACTCCTACGATGACATTATGCTGGAGGATGGTGTGTTTCTGTACAAGTCCAAGAAGCTGAAGAAGTATGTCCCCTTCAAGGAGAAGTCCATGGCCTCTGTTTATATGGAAATCACGCACGGCCCTGAGGACTTTGACTATATCCTTCCAAATGAAGTTTTGGAGTCTGTCTAAATAACCTACCATGTCCGTATTACGGATAGGGGTGATCTCAAAAAAGGAGTTCATCATGATTAAGTATAGAATTGTTTCAAAAAAACCCGTGGTAGAAAATATGGATCAAGAAGAAGCCTTGGCCTGCATTGCAATGTTCCGAGAAAACAATCCAGACACCCAGTATGAAATAGTGGAATACAACTGGTCGCATGTAGAAAAACGCATGGGGCGTGATCCAGACCTTCATTAACTATTATAAATAGTCCCATGCAAGATTTCATGGGTAAAGATGGTTTTAGTTGGTTCGTTGGTGTAGTTGAAGACAGGAATGATCCTGCCCAGATTGGCAGGGTTCGTGTTCGTGTGCTTGGACGACACACTGAGGACTTGACTCAGGTTAAGACTATTGATCTCCCGTGGGCCCACGTTATGCATCCTGTCACTGATCCTTCTATGCAGGGATTAGGCCACACACCTTCTTTTCTGACGCAGGGTTCGTGGGTCGTTGGTTTCTTTAGAGACACTGAAAGACAACAACCTGTCATCATGGGTTCGTTGCCGGGCAATCCTGACTCAGCAGCTGATCCGGCCTCAGGGTTTAATGATCCCCGTGGAGAAGATTCTTTGCAAACTCCATATGCAGTTGCCCCTACTTATGGCCCTTATCCCGGCGAGGTAGAACATAGTGGCCACAATATTGGCGAACCTGATACTAATCGTTTAGCTAGAGGTGCAGAATCAGAGAATCATAATTCCCTTATTGGCCGTAGATCAGAACGTCTGCGTGGTGATCCTGCTACTGATGATGATGAGGGGGAAGCAACAGGCATTCCTACTGCAACCAAACCAAATCTTGAAAGTGTCTCTGATGAAGCAGCAAAGGAGACACGAGGTTTCTGGGAAGAGCCTGACCCCAAGGGTATCATTGCTAAGGCAAACCCTTATATCTCTGCTGCGTATCCTTACAATCATGTATTCGAGTCTGAGTCTGGTCATATCACAGAAGTGGATGACAGTCCCGGCGCAGAACGAATGTTTCGTCAGCATATGGCAGGAACATTTGAAGAGATACACCCTGATGGCTCTGTTGTCACCAAGATCATAGGAAGTAACTACGAGATTGTGATTGGTAGCGAGAACATCGTTATCAAGGGTTCGCAAAACATCACAGTTGAGGGTTCGGTGCGCGAACTCATCAAAGGAGACTATATACAGGAGATTGAAGGAGACTTCTTTCAAAAGATACACAAGAATCATCGTGTCAAGGTGGGTGCAGCAAGTGATGATCATCCTAGAGGGCCGGGTGGTAATCGTGAGGAAGAGATTATCGGCAACCATGCGTTCAATATCAACGATGATATCAAGGGCAGAGTTGGTGGTGATTCGGTTGTAAGCTTTGAGAAATCTAAAATTCAAATTGTGGGTGGCGGATATGATTTAGATGTCACGGGCAAGACGATGGGTTCAAACGAGGGGGGTGACGGTATCTTTATGACAACGGGTTCTAATTACACCGTCCTCGCAAAAACTAATATATCACAGTCAACCATATCGGGGATTATGTCTCTGAAGTCTGGTACTACTTTGAATATGAAATCAGCAACGGACATGATAATAAATTCTGAGACAACTTTGAGTCAAATCGTTGGAACGAACGCAGTTAGAACCGTGGCCGGAACACTTACTGACACAATCACAGGTAAGGGATTAATTACAATGGAACATGAAGAGAGTGAAGTCACTGCTAGAGCAATCACTCTTACACAACACACTCATACAGACCCAGCTGGTGTGTCTGGTGCTGAAACAAGCACCCCAAATTAAGGATAGAGTAGGAGACTAGTATGGTTGATTTTTCAGTTCCAAATTTATGTGGTGCTAGTCTAGAACTAAATGACGTTCTGAGCAAACTTAGTGATGCAAAGGCAGATGCAACGGCAAAACTTGATGAAGCCGCTTCTACTGCTGCAGCTGCGTTTGACGTGGCACAGAACGAACTTGCTGGATTGAAGGATAAACTTCAGTCTATTGAGATACCAACTCTACCCAAGTTAAACTTGCAAGCAGAGATAACAAGTCTTTTGTCTCAGGTTCCGGGCAGTGTAGGTTACGCGGTTGCACTTGCAAAAATTGGTTTAGAGTTTAAGAGTGATATTGAATCTAAAGGTCTGACTCTAGAGACTCTTGTTTCTGCATCTGCTTTAGCAAGTGACCTCATATGTAGCGTTGTTCCAAATCTTGAAAAGGACTCAGGTAGCACTGAACCAGCAGTAGAGAAACCCCCGGCAGTAAAACAAGCATCTGTTGCAGCAATTACAGAAGATGCATCTGTGGTAAAACAAAATGAAAGTGTTGAGACAAAGGTTATAGAGAACAAAGAAAAGACAGAAGCGTATAAGGTTGACGAAATTCCACCAACATCAGATTCAGGTGCCATGAAGGTTGCAACAGAAACAGAAACAATATCTGTTGAAAAAACTGTTGTGACGGTGACCCCAGCTGGCAGTCCTTCTAATGTTGCATCCCCGAAGTCAGATGGTCATGTGAATAAGAGAAAAAATATTACTGAGTACATTCCATTCAATCAATTGGAAATTTCTGGGGATTCAATAAAAATCAAAAAATTAAAACATCAGCCTGTAGATGTCAGGAATGTTGTGGTCTTTCCCCCTGATGGTAATATTGATCTTGTAGAACCAGATGACTCTGACATCTATTTGGGCAAGAAGTTTGTGGATAAAGAAGAATTTCAATTGGTAAGGATAATGTGGTATCGAGAAAAACGACCACCATACTACGCGGAGCCTAACGGACCACATATGGCAACAATTGTAGATGGTGGAAATGATGCAGCAGGCCTATCCCCCAGCACGTTTGGCCAAGACAAAAGTGCTACTGTTCTATACTCAGAAGTAAAACCTAAAGGGAATCATCCTGGCAATATTACTAGTGTTGCTGCATATAAGTTTAATTCTTCAAAATTAGTAATTGAGAATTTTCGAAACAAAGCTTTTAGGACAACGTATTTAAATACGGACAAGACTCGCAATAAAAAATTTAAAGGATACGCGGCGCGGATTACATACATTTACCTTGATAATTATAATGCTGACGTAAAGACATAAATACAAACAAACCTAGAGGAGTTATATTATGGGAAAGAAAAAGTCAAGAGAAACAGAATCATCAAAGGGTGAACGCAACAACGTCAATAAGGATGTGATTAAATCTCTTCGTAGAGATTATATGAACAACGATCTTGCAAGAATGAAAAATCAGATTGATGCATTTAAGAAGGGTAAGAATGTCATGGTGACTATTCCTAACTCAAACCCAAATGAAACAAACAAACGATTCATTCGTGTCAATGCAAAAGACGTTTGGAGATTTAATAAACCTTATATGATGAAACAAAACACCGCAGAGAGTGTATAAATATAATAAAAAGGAATACTCATGGCTGCAAAGGACGCATACACTGACGGTACATATCAAGGTCAAGATCGTGCAGCTCAGTTGTATTCTGATATTGATTTATTCTTTGGTCCTAAGATTGGGTCAAAGGATGTTTCGAAAATTACTGACTTCACAGCAGTCAAGAGGTCTGTAAGAAATCTTGTACTAACAAATTTCTATGAAAAACCCTTTCACCCAGAGATTGGTTCTGGTGTGAGAGATATTCTGTTTGAACCTATGACTCCGATCACGGCATATATCCTGACTATGAAGATTGAAGAGGTGATTGATAACTTTGAACCAAGGGTTAGACTCGTTGGAGTTCGAGCTACACCCAATCTTGATAACAACGCATATGATGTGACTATTGAGTTTTATGTTGTTAATGCACCCACAGAACTTGTGAATATGGAAGTTCTATTAGAGAGATTACGATAATGGCAGCAACTAGAAAAAGACTCAGCGTAACAGAATTTGACTTTGATGAGGTTAAAGATAATCTAAAAGTCTTTATGCGAAATCAGACAGAGTTCACGGACTATGACTTCGAAGGTTCTGGCCTTAGTGCGCTCCTAGATGTCCTTGCATACAACACTCACTATCTTGGTTTCAATGCGAACATGCTTGCAAACGAAATGTTCCTTGACTCCTCACAGTTGAGGTCGAGTGTAGTTTCACATGCAAAGACTTTGGGATACACCACTCGTTCTGCTACAGCTGCAAAAGCAACTATTGATGTCTTTCTGAATACATCCAACACCAGTGCAACTATGCCTGCGGGTACAGTCTTCACATCTAGTGTTGGTGATACATCCTATCAATTCGTAACTGTAGAGGATGTGACTTCGACTAATAGTGGGTCTTACATTCTATTCAGTGACGTATCAATATCTGAAGGCAGTTATGTTTCAAGTAGATACACTGCTGATACTCAGAATGTTGAGCAGAGATTTCTTATTAACAATACTAGAGTAGATACAACAACTCTTTCCGTTACGGCACAAAACTCTGCATCAGATAGTACAACAACTGCATATACTTTAGCAACAGACATTGCTGCACTAACTTCTACCTCTAATGTTTATTTCCTACAAGAAGTTGAGGATGGTAAGTATGAAATATATTTCGGTGATGGTGTTTTAGGTAGTGCATTAGAGGATGGTAATATTGTCATAATGAATTATGTTGTTACCAATAAGGGTGCTGCAAATAGTGCAGCAGTCTTTGCCAGCTCAGCTGCAATTGATACTGTCAGCAGTATCAATATTAGAACAGTGTCCAATGCTGCCGGTGGTTCTGAACCAGAGTCTATGGAGTCTATCAAATATAACGCACCCCTAGACTATGCATCACAAGGACGATGTGTCACAACAGAAGATTACAAAACTTATGTCAAACAACTCTTTGCAAACACTCAAACGGTTTCTGTTTGGGGTGGAGAGAATGGTTCCTACAATGGTGTCACTGGTGTATCAGAAGTTGCAGAATATGGCAAGGTATTCATTAGTGTCAAATCAACAACGGGATTGAATCTGAATGAGGTTCAGAAATCACAGTTGGTTACAGGCCTGTCTCCCTATACGGTTGCGTCAATCACTCCTGTCATCGTAGACCCAGAAGTTCTAAATCTTATTCTTAGCATTAACTTTAAATATGATAGTAACGCAACAACCAGCAGTAAAGAGTCCTTGGAAACAATTGTGACCAACACGGCTACAAACTATAATAATGATTACTTGAAAATATTCAACTCTGTTTTTAGACACTCGCAATTTGCTGCATTGATTGATGCTAGTGATATTTCAATATTAAACAATACTACTACAGTATCTCTTGCTTCACTTTATACACCAAGTACGTCTGGTTCATTTTCTTTCAATGTTCCCTTTGGAAACGCACTATACAATCCACACTCTGGTCACAATTCTTCATCAGGTGGTATCGTTGCATCAACGGGTTTCTATATACAGGATAATACAAATGAGATGTTCTTTGATGATGATGGCGCAGGGAACCTTCGCATCTACTATTTGGTTAATGGTGTACGAACATATTATTCCTCAACTGTTGGGACTATAAATTATACATCAGGTTTAGTTTCAGTCAATCCAATTTATATAACAACTGTATCTAATGTTGATAATAGTACATCCTCTGCTATACGGTTAACTGCAACACCATCTTCTAACGATATTGTGGGTCAGAGAAATCAGATTGTTGAAATTGATCTTGTGAATACGACAATTGCAGGAGGACAAGATACGATTGCAGTCAACAGTTCTGGAGGTTCAACTGGTTATGTTACAAACACTAATTATGTTGCCCCGTCGAGTTATTAATTATGGCCCCCTTTGATTTAAATTGGACCCCAGAACTAGAGAATAAACTCAGTACTCAAATTGATGGACAGCTACCTGACTTCATTGCTGAAGATCACCCACAGTTTTCTATATTTCTAAAACACTATTACCAGTTTCTTGAATCTGCTGAACTTCAGTTAACAGTCAATATTGACAACATCCTCTTGGAAATTGAGACTGATACCAACCTTCTTAATGAAGACGGAACTCTAATTGTTACGGAAGCTGGTTCTGGTTCCACAGGTAAGTTTGTTGCTGGTGAAACTATTACTGGTGGTACGTCTTATGCAACTGCAACTGTTCTTGTTGAAGACCTTGGTGATGCAACACCAAGATTGTTTATATCCTCACAACAATTGTTTGAGACTGGTGAGACTGTAACTGGTGGAACCTCTGGCGCATCTGGAACAGTCACCCGATATCGTGCAAACCCCGTTCAAAACATTCAACAGCTGTTAGCGTATGCTGATATTGATAACACCATCTATGACTTTATTGAAGAATTTCGCAAATCATTTATGCAAGGAATACCTACCAATCTCGCAAATGGAATCAATAAGAGAAATTTAGAAAAACATATTCGTGAGTTATATCGACGGAAGGGAACCAAGGAGGGTGCTAAACTCTTTATGAAAATCCTTCTGGATGAAGATGCAGAAGTATTTTATCCAAACCAGTATATGTTGAAATCATCAGCAGCAGATTGGGATAAACCCACTGTTATTCGTTGTTCTACTTCTGGTAATGTTGTTGCAGATGACCTTATTGGCCAATCAATTACAGGGGCGAGTAGTTTAGCAACAGCTCTTGTTGAAAGTTCAACAACCTTTTCCGTTTCGGGTGGTATCTCATATATTGAATTTCAAATTTCAAGCTTGGTTGGAACCTTTACAGATGGGGAAACTATTTATGGTACATCTTCAACAGACGATGTAAGATATAATTTTGTCATTCAACAATTACTCTCGACTGTATCAACCACAAATGACGGAACACTATACAGTTCTGGTGATGCTCTTGACCTTGATACTTCTGTTGCGATTGGTAGTGGTGATATTACCGCCAGTGTTGATAAAGTTGAAACGGGTTCAGTCTCAGCTGTTGTACTTGATGATGCAGGGACGAATTATGAAATAGGTGATCTTGTAGTTTTTGCAGATAACAACTCTGAATCTGGGTTGGTGCATAATGCACAGGCCGAGGTTACTGTTATTCATGGTAATATTGTTGATGAGACTGACGGGGATATTATCACACAGGAAGCGGGTACAAATACTTTCATAGACCTGTTTAATTTTCAACTTGAAGACGCTACATTCTCTGATGAACCACCTTATGCAGTATTGGGAACTGATAGAATATATGGTAGTACAGTGGGTTACTATTACCCACTCTATTTAACAAATTATGCAGCACAACAAGTTACTGTTTTAAAATCATCTGCCTCTGTCAATGGCGCAACATTTAATTCAACAACAGTATCACTGGATGGGAATGCTGGAGATGATATTGCTATAGGGATGGTTGTGCGGTCAAACAGTATTTCTCTCGCCACAACAATTACAGTCACCTCTGTTATAGATCAGTCAACGATTACCTTGTCCACTGCACAAACACTTTTAGATAATGAAGTGCTGGTATTTGAGTCTGTTCCAACAGCAGTGAGAACATATACGTTTGTTGAGTATCCCGACGTTATTTTCTATTCACCAACTGCAACAACCACGGCCGATGCTGCAACTTATGATTCAACTACCTATGACCTTTATGGTGGTAACTATAATCATCGTGCCGATCATCTTTATGGTGAATCTGGAAACGCGGCATCATATACTAACGGCATCAACACTGAACTAGTTCTTGGTGACAGAATTGAATCTGAGTGGTCAGTAAATACAAACGTAGTTGATACAAACCGTTATGACAATGAGGGGATTATTCTAGAGTCTGGTGATGGAGATATCACAAAGATAACCATAACTGAACCGGGCAAAGGTTATGCATTGTTACCCACTGCTACAGTTAGAAGTCAATATGGTACGGGTGTGAAAGCTCTTGCAACAACCACAGACATTGGGCGAATCTCTTCTGTCGCTATTACTAATTCTGGTTTCGATTATTCTGAAGCACCCACATTAGAACCCCGCGCAAATTTTGTTATCAAAGATATAACGGGAACCTTTGTTGTTGGTGCTGCCCTAACATCACACACAGGAACAGTTCGGTCATTTGATTCTACAACTCAACTTCTAGAAGTTTCAATTGAAGATACAATTGCTATTCAAGATGAATCAAATGGTGTGACTTCCAATGAGGGTATGCTTCTTGAGGACTCTCTTGTTGATCAATCTTATGTTAATGACAATATTATTTTAGATGCTGATCTTGTTTACGGAGAAAATCTAGTTGATGCAGGTGGAGATAGGATTTTAATAGATGATCTCTCAACAAATACTGGGTTGATACTCTTAGAGAGTGGCGACGGCGATATTATTATGGAGCATCCAGAGGTCGAAGAACTAGCACAGACTATTCTCGAAGATGGTAGTGGTTCACTTAGATCAGAACCAGATACCTATGGCCACGATGATGATAATATCATGGGTGAGTTTATCTGTCAAGAATCTGGATTTAGAACTGATGATGCAGTTTATGTATATGATCGTAGACAGGTAAAACTTATATTGGAAAGTTCACCAATTCCAATCGTTAAAGATGGTGGTGGAACATTCATCGTACTTGATGGTGACTTATCCTATAATGATGATGTAGTTCTCAATGGCACTGACACTAGTAGTACAGACGAAGGTGATAAACTTGTCTTCAATGCAACGGATGCATCGGGAACAAATGATCCCAACAACAATATTGTTTTAGAATCTGGTGTGACTGATAGCGACAATGGAAAGGTTCTATACGAGGATGATGATTCTTTTACCAACTTAGTTTTGAATGGAACAAACTCATCATTACTTCATGCAACAGAAAAAGTATTGTTTGAGGATGCAGGATTTGATTTCTCTGCTGGAACAACATCAATAACAACGGCCGTTGCGTCTGCGACAATCGTTCACGCAGATATTGCAAAGTCAGAATTTAATTTGGGTACAACCTCTGAGAAAACTGGAGTCTTTGGTGGTATCGAGAATTTGATCAGTGAAGAACTGATTAGGATTCAAGACTCTTATTACTACCAAGATTTCTCATATGAAATTCAGACAAACTCTGGTGGTAATGCATATCTAAATGAGTTGAAAAAATCAGTTCATCCAGCTGGATTTAATATATTCGCAAAAGTTATTAATGTCACATCTGTTTCTGTTGCAATAAAGACTGCTGGAACAGAACTTGGTACAAACGATTATGACGAGGATATCTATAGTGCAATTCTTGCTTCTACGTTTAGAAATATATTCACTGAGACTGTTAATCGGCGACTTGGTGTTATAAATGAAGAAGAAGATGATATATTATTAGAAAGTTCTATTATTCAAATTGAAGGCGATCAGTTTATTCTTGAAGATGAAACTGGAGCTGGTTTTGTACAATTAGAAACACCAGAAAATGCTTATCTTGATTTTGAAGCAATTGAAATAACTCATGGTACTGATGCTGGTGAGTCTGGTATATTACTAACAGAAGATTTAGATCGTATCGTATCTGAACGAGCTGTAGTTATATCAAACAATATCGTTCTTGATGGTACTGAGGATGGCCATTTGCCATCATCTCAAGATGATGCTGGTAGTGATCTTATAACCGAAGATGATTTATCGTTTGGACTTGAAGACTTTCTTCAAGATAACATATCATTCTTAAATAGTGAAAGTCAGTCGGTTTTACATAATATACTTGATGAAACATCCAATGAAACATTTGTTTATGATGGTAAAACTGATGTTAATAGAGATGTTTTTGTTCGTTCTAGTATTACAACTAAACTTAATACAACGATAAACAAAACACACAACACTTCTAATGGTTTGTCATTCCTTGCAACTACAGCTCATGAAGGTATTACTGGTGACGGTATTCAACTAGAGAATGGTTTAGCTGAATTGGGTAGTCGTTTGTTGATTAGTGGTACTGTTGACCTTTCATCAGAAGGAAATCCATCACTTGATAGCGATGACCATATCTTGTTAGAAGATTCATTGGATGTTAATGTTGGCCAGAGTGTAAATATGGCCACATTTACAACATTCGCAGCCGAGAACCTAGTTGATGAGACAGACGGTGACAATCTAATTTTGGAAAACCCTGTTGGGTT
>Ga0209337_1003771_pt1 | contig 10635 bp, 25 predicted proteins | sample LinPmetageLP53_FD_184044 | JGI IMG/M metagenome (GOLD analysis project Ga0209337, IMG submission 184044) | Marine viral communities from the Pacific Ocean - LP-53 (SPAdes) (version 2) | ecosystem: Environmental > Aquatic > Marine > Oceanic | place: Pacific Ocean | collected 2010-02-08 | reverse complement strand
TCATCGGAGGATATTGATGAAAACGTGGTTCAATTTAAAAAAGAAAATAAATTTGTTATACGAAGTAGGGTTCACAAGAATATCATATTAAGTTTTGCAAGTGATAAATATTGGTTGGCTCAAGTGGTTATTACTTTGTTAAATCGGTTAGATCATAGGGATAAACCGCTAAATATCGAAAATTTTTATATTGAGGGTGAATATGAAAAAAACTAAATTAGAGCATATAGAAGAACTTGTAGATACTTTTGATGTCTTATATGACGAAAAGCCATATAGTGTTAATAATTTAAGTATGTTTTTTTATAGAATAAAAAATATAGTAAAAGAAAGTGATGATAATGAATATAGGAAATAAAATATTTTATACTACAAGTGAGGTATCTCAGTTATATGGTGAACCTCAATATGTTTTAAGATATTGGGAGACACATTTTCCAATGCTTAAACCTATGCAATCAGCGAATAGAAGGTATTACAGACAATCTGATATGCAGCTTCTTGAGAGAATTAAACAATTATTGAGAGAAGATTTATATACAATACAAGGTGCAAAGAAAATTATAGATGAAGAATTTAAAAAAGACTGACTTTGATTTGAGGTGTGGAATTTGTAAGTACAAATTTAATGCCTTAGATCGCAATTCTTGGAATTATGATTATGATAGTAGATTTAAAGAAATTGTTATGTGTTCTGATCGTTGTCAATTAATTTTTTCTGCAAGTAATCCAACAGCCAGGAATTCTGACGAAATAAAATTATTAGTAAATTAGCAAATGAATTAACAACTCGTTCTTCATCAGAATCATCTTTTAATGCTCCTGCGGTTACTTCTCCACTAGCATAGGCTATTAAGTGCATTAATTCGTGAATAATTGTATTTGTTTCATCTAAATTAGATAAATTCTTTTGTATTTCAATAAGGTTTTTACGCCTATGATATTGACCATAACAATCAGTCATATTGTCGTTTGCAAAATCTGGCTTACAAACTGCAATATCTACTTCAATAAAATTTAGTGATACTTTCTTTCCATCAAGACTAATGGATTGTTCCTTCTTCTTGCTCTTCATGAGTTATAAATATTCCCTTGTCATTAAGTGTTTCAGCAACTACTAAATCAAGAAATTTTTGTGCTAAAAAATAACTGGCCATAGCCCTACTAAGTTTTCTGCCATTTTCATAATGGCTCAAACTTTCAGTATTATAGAAAAAATCTGTTAAATCTTCTAGATTTGACTGTTCTAAAAATTGGTCTGAATCCAAGTCTTTACTTGGATATGGTGGTAATTTTGTTATTTTTTTCATTTCGTGCCATTGTATAAGAAATTACACTAAGTCTTGCATACTTGCAATACTCAATGGGTGTTTTTTCAGCAACGATTTAAAGCAGCTTTTATGAAAGTAAGAAATAGGTCTAAAAGGGCTAGGAAATAGGTCTTTATCTCTATATACGGACTTTTTGCAGTAAACACAGTTTCCAACTGCATTATTAACAACTAATTTTATCATATTTGTTTGATCTTTTTGTTAAAAAATGGTTTAATTGGTTGTTTAGTTAAAAACATGGACAGTTTGAGGTTTTTGTTTATTCATTTTGACTCCCTTCCTTGAACTGTCCTCTTTAGAATCATTCTAATGAAGAAAATAATTTACAAACTATTTATAGTTTCAGGAAAAGTCCATTCGTGGGCTTGGACTAAGCTATATGGTGAAAAACGAGATTGAACAGCTATTCAGACTTTTGAAAGCTGTCCCACAGTAAAGCTGCGTATATCTTAGGTTCTAACTGTCTTTCATCCCAGTAAACTTGTTCACCATACCAATGCAAATAATGATGGCACAATGCACACAAAGGAACAACCCAGTTATCGTCTGTTTTCCTAGACATACCTCCATTGCCTTTAATGATTGTAAGGTGATGAGCTTGTATATCATCAGTGGTCCTACATTCAGAGCAAGGAAAGGTCCTAACATATTTTAAATGTTTAGGTGATCTAATTGGTTGAGTTTTTGCAAGTGCAAATTTTGTATAGTCTATTCGTTTCTTTTTAGGCACGAATTGTATGCTTTTTAGAAGTCAATCCCATAGGTTCTAGGCACATATGCAAGGCTTCCTTCAATAATCGTGATGATTTTCGAGTAGAAATGGCCCTAATGTTAGCATATTCCTTTAAAGTATACCCTTGCCCTACGATGTGTTGCAAACAGTTTGTAGCGTTCTCACCTATTGCTCTATGAATGTAATTAATCTCATTAATACATTTTAATTGATGGTCTATTTTATTAACAGAACTACCGCCACCATCTATTTGACAGCCATATTCCACCATAGACATATTATCGCCACCAGCCTTTAATTCTGTTGCCTCAAATAAATATCTGTATTTGTTTGCAGCTTCTACTTCTATGTGTGTTAGACTTCTTCTTGATGATAAAAACTCTATTTCGCTTTCACGAACATTTTTAGCTAAGATTATATCCCTTTTGGGATTGCCGATAAACTCGACTTCTCTGTTATCCTCGTTTTTTAATGTCTCGTTCAAAATTCTTCATCCAAACTTTAAATTTTTCAGGTGTCATGCTTCTTTCTGCATGAAAGATCAGTTTTTGTGTCCAATGTTGCTTTGTCTTACGAATAGCTAAGTTATAATTTAAAGATTTTTTCTTAGCAATACCTTGCAAAACCTCTGTTAATTTATTGTGCATAACTTTTTTCTTGACAACCTTTTTTGTAAACCATTATATTATATTATATAACCTAATTAACAAATATATAAAATGTTTAATATTATATTATATTATATAATGGGAGAAAAAAATGAGCAATACGAAAACAGATCATTTATCTGAGTCTGGTCATTGGTACGATCATAAAGGTAATGCCAAATATACTTTAGTAGGTAAAAATGGCAAAGAACGAAACACCACATTAAGAGATGCAAGAAAATTAATCCTCGTACCATCTGTAACTGGTATTATAGGAATTGCTGCAAAACCTGGATTAGTCAACTGGATGATAGATCAAGGTATAAGTGCAGCTTTAACATTACAAAGATTAGATGGTGAAAGTGATTATGACTTTCTTACAAGAGTAAAATTAGACTCTAAAGAACAGGGTATGAAAGCTGCTGAGTTGGGTACGATTATCCATGCAGATATTGAAAGAGGTTTTAAAGGACAAGAAACAAAACCATATCTAGCAGTTAAAAAGATACTCGACAATATGTTTCCAAACCAAGAGTGGATTGCTGAAGGTTCTTTTTGTCATACATCTGCTTATGGTGGTAAAATAGATTTATATTCTAAAAGTGGTATTTTTGTAGATTTTAAAACGAAAGACAATCTTGAAGGTAAAGATGCTTCTAAATTAGTTTACGATGAACATGGGATGCAATTATCATCTTATGCACAAGGTATGGGGATAGTAAACCCTAAAAGAGTTTCAATATTTATTGATAGAAGTAATACAGAATTGATTGTCAGTCATGTTTGGGATCCTGACACTCATGCAAGGCATCTTGCCATGTTTAATAGTTTGCTTACTTACTGGAAGCTATTAAAAAAATATGATCCTAGCGAAGAATTAACAAAACTAAAGGAGAATAAATAATGTCTAACTATGCAGTAATGGGTAATTTAAAGATAGTAATGGATTATTCCAAAGATGGTAAACCAAATTGGTATGCCATAATAAATGACTCTGATGATAAAGATCACAGAGCATACTCAAACCAAGACTTGTCTGGCTTTAAAAACCAATTATCTGATCCCACAGCAGTAGTGCTTGTGGATGTAAAAGGTGAAACAGCAATACATAAGTCTGGTAAAAATCAAGGTCAGCCATTCATTAAGAACGCAGTTATAACTCGTATGGGTGATGAACAACCTGAACAACCAGTAGCACAACCAGTAGCACAGACACCACAAAACAACGTACAAGACCATACTAGAGTACCTGATAAAAGTGGACTAAGTAGAGAAGAAGGTATGTTAGTTGTAGGTATTTGGACAAGAGGTATTACATCTGGCAAAACAGCAGAACAAGTAGGTTCTTATGCAAGTGATGCTTTATTAGATTATAGAAACAAAGATAATGGAGATTATGATGTCCCATTCTAAAACAAGACAAGAACTTGAGATTGAGCTTTTAGAAATGTTAGCTCAAACAGATAAGTTAAAAGATTTATCTGAACGATTAGAGAAATGTAATCCTAATAAAAAAGATGATGAGTAGAGATTTTCATCTTAAATTTCCACAATGGCAAAATGGTAATTGGGTTGTTGGACTTGGAGATTATCTATTTAAAGGGGTAGATGTTCTCCATGTCTATTGTGATTACCGCAAGAAAAATGGTTCTAAGTTATGGGATTCTTTTAAATACTGTACTGAAGATTTTGCTAAGAAGTTTCCATTAGAACCATTAAAGAAAGATCCAAGAGTTAAACTATACAGAATACCTTTTGGTCAATTAGAAACATTCCATGAAAGTTATATGGATAAGATTAATCCAATAAGAAAACCAGAACCAGAACAAGAGCCTGAAAAAGTTTTGCTAAATAAAAGAGAAGCAGAATATATAGGTTTAATGATGGAAAAAAGAAAAGGTATAAATTGGATTGAATACTTTAGAGAACTAATCAAAGATAACAATGCTCCAGTATATCGTTGTGGTCAACGCTATCTTATTGGAGACGGATATATAGAGGATTTATGAAACAAAACAAATACATGAATAAAATTATAGATATACTTTACAGAGAAACTGATGCTTTTAATCTTAATTTAAAAATGAGAACAGAACATATTAAACCAGAGCTATATGATTTTGGTACCCAAAAATTACATTTAATTCCATATCTAGGAAAAAAAGGTACTAAGCGAGATATTAAAGAGTGTGAATTAATTGTAAAAGAAATTAACTCAGTAATCTGGCAGTACAAACTAGATATGTGGGATGAGCTTATGAAAAAAGAAATATTGTTTGACGATATGACTGGTGCTATGTTGCCAAGCAAAGAAGAATTAGCTAAAAAAGGTAATATTAATTTTTTAGATACAAAAGGGAACGCATAATGATAACAGAACAACAAGTACAAGAAGCTCTTGACTGGATGATTAAGAATGAAGATGCAATGGCAGTTGCAAAAGCTGCCTACCATGATCTTGATCGTTTTAGTAAAACTGTAAAGGCTGAATTGATGTCTAAGCTAAGTGGTAATATGTCTGTATCTGCAAGAGAAACAGAAGCACTGGCCAATGAAGAATACAAAACACACTTGGATAATCTTAGATTAGCAGAAGAACAGTATCTAAAATTAGAGTATAAAATGGATCACAATAAGTTGATATGTCAGCTATGGCAGACTATTAGTGCCAACCGTAGACAAAGTGTCTAGATATGGTATGTTATATGTGTGAAAACAAATCAAGAACATTTAATTGATAAGAATGATCTTAGCCCAGAAAGCCTATTATGGGTTTCTGTAATTATGCAGTCATTTCACGATGCAAGGGTAGATTTTAACGATGTTAAGATTTATGATGCACCAGAGAAGAAAATAGGCATAAAGTTTAGGGTAACTGATAGTAAGGGCTATCTGCTTTCCAGAGTACGATTAAAGGCTTTTTATGAGTGCCTTATTGCTCGTATATGGTTTGAACAGCAAGATGAACAATATAAGTTTGTTTGTGCATTGGCAGGATTAAACCATGAATACGTCTATCGTCTGTATAAGAAGATATTAGAAGATGATGGAATAGATCCTATTGATATGCTGAAACGATTTATGAAAAATTAAAAGTATTACTCAATAATCTCTTTAATCTTTAATCGGCCCATGTCTTCGTATACAACAGCTTCTACTTCTTTGCAGCTCATGTATATGCCTTCTTGGTCTTCTCCAATATTACGAGAGATAATTCGCTTTTGCTTTAGGCAATCGCTGAGGCCATCCGTAGGCACCATCTCTACTGTCGAGCCATTCTGTATCATAAGTATTGCAAACACAACTTTAATGGTTTCCATTTTTTCTTTCCTCTAAATCAATAAGTCTTTCTTCGTGAAACTGTATGACCATTTCATTTTTAAGAATAAGAGGAATCTCTGCTTCCATTTGAGATTTAAGTTTTTCGCTTGATTCTGAAAGGTACTCTACCAACATATACAATTCCTGGACTTGTGGACTGACCATATTTCCTTTGGGTACTCCGTCTATAAAAGTATTAGCAGCTTCTAAATCTTTACTTATTAGTTGTAGTTCTGTTTCAATAATATTTAGCCTTTCAATCACCCCAAATGCAAACCATGCACCTATTGCAACACTTCCAATGATTGCAATTAAGTTTTTCATTGGCATACTTACAGGAGTATCTTCAGATATTTTCACTTACAATCCTTTCAGTAAAGGATTATTTGTTTCTAATTTTAATTCATTTAACTTAGCGTCAAGATATTCTAAGGTAGCTCTATTAACATTAATTTCTACATTTGCTTGTTGTATTTGTTTTTGTAAAAATTGTATTTGAACAGTTAAATCGTTATCTTGTTCTTTTATTGTCTGCCTTATTTCAGATAAATCTACCTTCTGATTAATAACAAATTTTTTATTTTCTAAAGCATCTAAGCGTTGATTAAAAACACCATAAGCATAAAACCCACCGCCAATAGTTGATACTAATGCCAATATTAAACCTATGTCTTTAAATTTAGATATTATTTCTTGCACCTATACTCTCCTGTAATTTCTTATAAGCTCTGTCAGTAAAAGACTTTGCTTCTTTTAGTTTAACTTCATAACGATATATTGGATCGTTTAACAGCATAGCTAACTTTTGCTTTTTACTGTCATAAATAGTTTTGTTGTAGCCTTCTAGATTAATTTGTTTAAAAAATTCCATATCAGTTTCAGGCAACTCAATAACATCAGATATTTGTACTGATTTATATTCTTGTAAACTTGGTTCAGATACAAGCATATTTTGAGTATTAATATTAGTAACTACATTAATGGGATCAATAATAGGCTTATTGTTTTCTACAACTTCAACTTCTATTTCTTCTTGTATTTCTTCTACAATTTCTTCTGGCTCTATTATATCTGCTTCCATTGTTTCGGCAATTTGTTCCTCTTCAATCTCAATAATTTCTTCTTGAGGTTCTTCAACAGGTTCATTCTCAGCAACAATGGTTGTTGGTTCGGATTCATCAATCTGTCCTGTTGATATAGGAGTTTCAACAATATATACATCTTCAATTTCTTCTTCAATTATTTCAATAGGCTCAACAAACACTGGCAGTTCTACAAATTCTATTACAGGATCAATTATTATTTCTTCAATAGGCGGTAAAAATATCTCAGGTAAAGTATAAGTTATCTTTAATGTTGGGTGTTCTACATCAGCACCATTGTGCCATAATGGATATTGAGGGTTATTATAACTAGAATTAAAATCAAACCTAGCTGTAACTGATCCATTCGTTGCTGTGTTTTCTCCTACAATTAAAGTATCTGTGAATGTATTATAGTTGTGGTTTGTGTAACATTCATTGCCGCAAGTTCCTGTTATAGTTCTATGTTGGTTTACTATATTACCATTCCCATCATCATAAGTTTGTGTCATTTTTACTGTTTGATCTGTCTGCGACCAAAACCAAATATCAGCACCAAATGTGCTACTAAAACCACGATTAACAATGTCAGCCGATAACCCTATTTCTGTTTGGTTTACAGTATATTCAGCATAACCATTTTCAATACCTGCTAAGACTCCATCATTGTGAATACTATCGTTTAATATTGGTATGTTGCCATTCCAGTTATTAAAGTCTTGATCTAGTAAATTATTAGTGGTTATTGTTTCGTTTGCAATGCTATTTGCTTGGAATATAAATATCACCATTAATATTTTTAACAGTATCTTCATCTATAATTTCCCCAAACAATTCTTCATTTAATTCTTTAATTTCTTGATTAACTTGTTCTATGTATTGTAAGTTTTCAATATAAACATCATAGTCAGGCCTTAACTTTCCATACTTCTTCCATTCTAACTCAGCCTCTTTACCTATTTTTCCATTTATAGGACACCAAGTAGAACTTTGAGCCATCGCTTCAAACACTCGGCTATCTTGACAAAGTAAACTCACACTTGCAACCTTCATACCAAGTTGATCTAACAACTTAGCTAATTTTAATCTTTCACAATTCTCATCTCTCTTACTTGAACCAGCAGATATACCTAAACCAAAGGTAGATATGCCACCAGACATAGCAATACTGCAAACATCTTGACTAAAGTTATTCATAGCAGGAGCATTAGCAGAATTAACTACTCTTGAATCACCTTGATATGCGTTAGTCGTATTGTTTGTAGTGCTTGTGCTACCACCAGCATAAGAAGTTTCTGAGTTATAACCACCAGAGATACTTGTATTAGTACCACTTTGATTATTTTGATCTATATCGGTTGCACCACTACTTGTTACATCATTGTCTGCATTAGCTATACTAGAGCATAGAATTAATATTAATAATAACTTCTTCATACTTCTTCACCTTGTCTGCTTTCGCAGTAAAATTCAAAACTTTTTAGTTTGTCTCCATACTCAATAATATGTGGACTTAATAACTTTATTTTATTTTTTGATATATACTGATGACACTGCCAGGTATCGCTAAATGTTTTGACTTTATACTCTCTACCTATAACAGAATCTATATCGTGAAATGATAAAACTACTGTAATAACAAACCACATTATTTTTTAAATTTCTTTAATGTAGATACTCCAAATGATCCACCTACTATTGTAAGTATAATTACCCAATAGTAATCATTGGCTTGTGTTAGTATTTGCCAACCTCTATCCATGTATGGTTGCAGTGGTCCAATAAAATGACAAATAAATATGCCAGAGAACGTAAGGGTAAGCCACTCATCTTTCCAACTGTTTTGTGTTTGACGTACTTGTTCTAATTGTACTCCAATCTTAGCTACATCTACATCTCTTGCAGCTTCTATCTCTTTAGCTTTTATAATTTTGTCTTTCTCAAGTTTGTGAGAAATAGCTCCGATAGTTTTTTCTGTAATTAGTTTTGCAACTGGGTTGCCAAGTAGACTTCCCCCTAACCCAATTAAGGGTTTGAGTAATAATAATGGATTCATTGTATGTCCTTAAATAGTTTGTATAATAGTGCTTAGTTCTAAACACCGTTCTGGAGTTTGTTGTCTCCATTTTGAGTCTCTCATTTGAGCTGCTGCTTCTTGAAAAGCACAATCAGATAATGCTTCAAACATTTTCTTAAATTTGCCTACTCCAGCTTGTCCTAGCTGAAAACACATTTCAATCAAAATGCCTTGTACTATGTTCTTTTTGGAATCTTCTAGGTTAGACCATCCAGTGTTCTCTAAATGTTCTTCTATGAGGCTGTTTGCACCTTTTAAAGCCTTTTCAAAATCTTTGTCAAATAACTCTGACCATCCTTCTTCAGATGTAGGCACTTCTTCACCATCTAGTATTTTATGCCCCCATCCACCAGTCAAAAAACCCTCTGTGCAATGATAGGGTTCTAAACGATAACCTTCATGTGCTTTAATTCTTTGTTTAACTTCGTTCATTTTATAGTGTACCCAGTAGGTTGAGTTGATAAATTTGGCAGTTTATCTGGTTGATTGCCAGTAATAATATCTTCTAAGTTCTTGTTAATGTACCATACTGCTGATCCAATAATGCTATCTCTAGTAAATGTCTCAGCTATTTCTTTAATAGGGCATCCAAACTGTAATAATAATGATACAGCTTTACCAGAACTTCTAAGCTCTCTATCCAATGTAGACTCAGATTTCTTAGTTTTAACCCATATAGCAACAGGAATAACGCCCTCTGAATTAATCATATAATCTATGGTCGAGACAATAGGCATATTGTCAATCAACATACGTACATTAACGGATCTCATCCTGTTTGGAATATCCATACGTGCCACGTTATTCATAATCTCTTTCTATTATCATTTCTAGGTAATGTATGGCTTTTTCTATATCTTCCTTTTTACCCTTGTATTTGTGTCTACAAACGTACTTGATAACATTACCCTCTGAATATGGAAGATTGTTAATATTAATAAATTCTGCTGGTTGTATAATAAATCTTTTGTAGTGATCGCCTTTTACTTGTTTGTCTAGTGTCTTCATGGACACACTTTATTCCATTTGCCTCCTTTTGACAATACCATTGGTAGTAATTTTGGAAGTCCATCTATAATTATTCCACAGCCAATGATAGGTCGAGATTTCTGTGTTTTGCAATACTCAAAAGCCAAAGACTTAGCATCTATCAGGCAGCCAACTTGCATACCCCAGTTAAGGCTATTCGGATTTCCCCAGTACAAAATGGAATACGAGCTATGATAGTGGCCCTGAACTGTAGGGCATCCATATTGCTGTGCCACTTTTAGGACATTATTTGATTTCCCATGACAGAAATAAACCTGCTGTCCATTGGACATAGTGATAAGGAGATCATCATGCCATTTCCAACCTGGCCCTACTTCTAAAAATTCATTGTAAGATTTCATGGCAGCTCTAGGCAAACCACTAGCTTTTTGTCTACGATAAACTAATGATCCAT
>Ga0209337_1003770_pt1 | contig 10635 bp, 2 predicted proteins | sample LinPmetageLP53_FD_184044 | JGI IMG/M metagenome (GOLD analysis project Ga0209337, IMG submission 184044) | Marine viral communities from the Pacific Ocean - LP-53 (SPAdes) (version 2) | ecosystem: Environmental > Aquatic > Marine > Oceanic | place: Pacific Ocean | collected 2010-02-08 | reverse complement strand
TAATAGTACTGGCAGCGATTACCTCGGTGGTAGCCGTGCCTGTGACTGTAGTGTAGATCTTTGAGTTATCAGCCATTTCGTTGGTTCCTTATCATTTTAATTCATGTTGTTCAAGATATTCTCTACTAACGATCTGTCGGTTCTTCTAGTTGATCCTGTATTCTCTTTTGAATCAACGGTCTGTCTTCTAATTTTTTGTTTTCCAGAGTGTGGTTGTAAGTATCTAGTCTAGCTGCTGACCACGCTAAGTTAGGCCAGAAAATCCCCAGTGGGCCATTGTAGTATAGATCATCATACTGCTCGTCTCCCTTTGTCGAATCCCATTTCTCTTTAGGAAAGGCATCTGCTGATTCCCCTAAGAGTTCTTGTTGAGCTCTGTCTCTCCATTTTTGTATTATTCCTTGCATCAATTTAAGTCGGAAGTCTTTCTCTTTCAGTATTTTCTGCTGTTCTGTCGTATCAGGCCAATTTCGGAATCTCTTACTATTAATAAAAAGAAGAAGAGTTTCTTCCAGAGTTAGGGCTTTCTTAGCAGAGAAAGCTGTTTCCACATCAGCCAACCAAGCTTTTGCATTTTCCCCAGCCTTAGTGCCTCCGAACTCTAAGTCAGCAGCTACAGCCCAAGTCTGAAAATCTTTTTGATTATAGTATTCTTTCCGTACTGATATGTATTGTTGCTTATAATCATAAGCATCTTGGCCTGGAAATACCGGACAAGGAACTTGTTGTGTTCTGTAGTCGCTCCTTGACCCATCCGGCTTCAATAGAGACACTTTCATTGTTTTCATTTTTCGGGCTGTATCCCAAATTTGAAGATTCAGTGCATCTTTCTTTTTAGCTTCTTTCGAAGTTCCTGAAGGTTTATTACTTAAAGGTACGATCGCATAGAACTTAGTCATATCTAATTTTTCCTTCAACAGATGCGAAGGAGCTGACAAAGACCCAAAATGAGAAGCCATTACTTTGTACACTTGAGAAGACTCTGGGAGCTTCCATGCTTTTGCTGGGGTTAATGCGTGGACATATCTGTTCCAGTAGTAGTGATGCTTTTCTTCTACGTAGCCGAATAGTTTATCTCTCTTATGAGGGATACCGAAAGGGTAAGCCTTAGCTAAGATTGCAGAGTGTTTGCGTTTCAGCTCCCTCTCAAAATCATCGATAGAACCACCGAATCCTTCCACAAGGTTGGGAACGTGTGATGCTTTTTTACTGCGCCACCATCTAGCGATTCTACCGTCATCTTTGCCCTTTCCTAAGGAATCTTCCATTAGTCCCATAAGTTCTCCGACATTCTGTGCATAGGTTACATCCTGAGTTACAGCAATAGTGGCAGTATAAATAGCACTGGCTCCAGCTTGTGCCCAATGTTGGCTTTCTGCAGGAGTTCTCAGGAATCGCTGTGTTTCGTAAAAATCTGCTGTCCATCTGAATATAAGACCGTAAGGTTCAATCCGCTTGTATGAGATAAACTCACCGTTTCCGAGATTAATTGCGTAAGGTCTATTAGTTTTCAGCCAAACTGCTCTCTCCTTAGCGTCAGATGGCCCTCTGCCTGTAATGAAACCCTGTGATGCCATTGCGTAGCCAAAACTTAACATAGCTGTGCTTGTGACCATCCTACCTTTAGCAGCCGCTTGAAGGTTCGGGTCGCCAAACATATCTGCCTTATGTCTGTTACGAAATAAGTTAAGGATGGGAAAGTTGTCTCCCGCATCCTGAAAAATATTCATCGCTGTTCTCACGAATGGGAAAAACTGTTTCATCCAAGGATTATTGCGAGCCCCATCAGAGAGCCACGAACCTATGGATTGTTTTGCTATATATTCTTCAGTCTCGTTTCTAAAACTAGCGGGCATCTCTGCCAAATCTATTCTGGATTGATCCAAGTCTCTTTGGTAAGTGAAATCTAAGGAATCTCTTCTAGCCTGTTCCGCTAGTTTTTCTCTAACTTCTCCAGCCATAAGTAAATTACCATCGCCATCCCTCAAATCATAGTTATCTGACATATACTGGTCTTTAGCTGCTGATCTCTCATTTAAAGGCATATCTAGCTTATCTGCTGCAGCGTTGAATTCCATCTCCAAGGATTTCTTACTAAACAACTCCCCGTTCGGGCGCACAATGCCATCCTTATGGGCCATGACCCACTCAGCAATTAAGTCTGGGTCTTCCATTTTTAAGATTGTTTGAGCATACGAAGATAAAGTTCCTACAACATTTCCTCCGATATGCGCTGCCTTCCAAGCTTGGTCAGCCGCTACCATTTTTCTTATTGGCATCCGTACAACGCTATTATAAAAACCATCCCACATGACCCCAACACCTCCCATAACTGAAGTATCAGCTAGCTTGCCTACCGCTTCTGAGGCGCTAGGGCCGAGGACTGCGTTAGCTCCCCGCTGTAAAGATGCCTTAATAGAGGCAGAACTCATAGGAGCCGTGCCTCCCATTTCGGTGAATTTAGATTCTTCGTAGGCTTGCCGAGGGTTTAGCTCTCCTTCAGAAAAGTTCTCTACTGTACCTTTAGCTTGAAGTTGCCTATCTCTAGACAAGGCTTCCATTCCTTTTGCATCTTTAGGCCCGTGGATGAGAACACCTTTATCATCAGTATTCCTGAGCATTCTAAAAATGTCCCTCATTACAGAAAAACTGTATGTAAACTGTCGAACAGCGGCTGATCTTTGGAAAGCAGCTTTAGTCCCTGCATCTATTGTTATGTATGCTCCTTCCCCCTCTTTAGCGTTTAAGTTCAAAACCTCATTTGGAGCCTTACCACCACCCTTTCCTTTTAGTAACGTAAGAGAAGTCGGGACAAGTGAATCAGGTATCACACTACCTAAAACGCGTTGACCAAGGGATACACTGACTTTTATAGCATTAGATACATTATTAACTGCGTGTGTTCGTAAGCCTGAAAGCATTGCGTTTATCCAAAGCTCGTTCACCATCTCTAGGAAATGAGCACCAGATGCTTTATCGACTAACTTAGCAACGTCAATAGATCGGCCCATTTCATCTAGAGCACCATGAACAGGAGTCCTGCTGGCTACATCTATAATCTCTGCGAGATCAGCAATCTTACCCTCACCTCCCAAACCTTCTATAAAATCATCCATAACTTGCAACGTCTCTTTATCGGAATATAGAGATTTACCGCTAGCATCTGTCATGTTTAGATACTTATCTAAGTTTTGAAAGGCCTGTCCCTGCCTTCCCCAAGCAGAACGGGCTGTCTGTAGAGACTCTAGATCAAGCCTCATTTTGTATATTGTTCTAGCCAGCTCAATCTCTTCCATCCGCTGGGCTCTCAAGTCGCCCTCCCAAGCTGTGTGTTGCCCTGTTTTTACGTCTGTACCTTTGTTATACTTTTCAATCAAAGCAGCAGACATCTTCTGAGCAGTCTCCATTCTTGCTGTAGAACGGAGACGCATAGCTAAAATCCTGTGATGCAAACTTTGTATATCTCCGTGACTCAGTTCTCCTAGTTTAACATCCTCAGGTATTACTTTGAGAGCCTTGCTGTAAGGCCCATCTCCAGATTTTAGAATAGAATCTAGGTAATCAGCTTCCACACCGAGAGAATCGGCAATACCATTAAGATCATTTTCGTAGGTATCCGCTAAGAATTTCTGGGCTGTGCGCGGATCAGGTAGCTTAGCAAAACCAGCTTGCCCTATATTTCCTTCTGGAGCCCACCCAAGAGATCTAGCGAGGGTCTCAGACCTTGCTTCTATTGTTTTAGCCCCTCTCGAAAAAGAGGTTTCAAAAAGATTGGTAAGAGCAACCAAGGCAGCGCGGGAATCTGTTCCGAGTTCGTTCAAGTTAATGTTTGCTCTCAAAGCAGACTGAAATTCCTCTTGTGTAATCTCTCCCTTACGTGCTCTTTGGAATGCTTCATCTATTTTTACCATTCCTATGGGTTCACCTTTCGGGCCTTTGCGGAGAACTTGCTTCAGGGTTGCTTCGTAATCCACAGGCAGAGCTGTTCGCATTAAGTCGCGTCCTGTGACATCAGCTAGAGCTCTGGGATCGAAATTTAAACCTCCTTTTGCATTTGAAAGAGTAAGAGCATCATAAGTAGCAGAAGTGAGTGTTTTTAAATGATTAATATTATTAGGATTCAAGTCTGTTATAGTAGCCTTGCTCTGTTTTAGCTGCTTAAGAATGTGGCGTTGGCGTAACTCTAAGAATTTAGCATAAACAGCCGCTCCTCCCTCTTTGGTTCCATCACCTAGATTAATAAAGTGTGCCTGAAGTTTCGCAGGATCGAGGTTCATTGCCTCAAGTACTGTCTTCTCTTGCTGGGAACGTACAGAAACTCTACCAGTAACTTTATCTTTAAAATTACCAGTAAGATAAGCCATATTGTTGTTTACAAAATCATCATATACAGTCTGGCTATCCATAAGGATACTCTTACCATTGGCGGTAACCAGCATCCCACGATCTTGAGCGTTATCTAATTTATGAAACTCTGCCTCTCTCACGGGCCCTCCGAATTTCAGTAGACTGTCAGGGACTTCTGTAGGAGGTGCTTGTTTTAGACGCTTTATATCTGCTGCTAGTGTCTTTCCGCTCTCAGCTCTAGAAGCCAGTTTATCTTCTAGTTCAGCTATAAGAGCTTTGTCAGGATTCTCTGCTTTTTTTAGATCCTTAACTTTCTTCCGAGTGGCTGCTAGCCATTTCTTTCTGGATGCGGCTTCTGCGGTTTTCTCAAGGAGTTCTTTAGCTGCAGGAACTTCCACCTTCATAGGATAAGGCTCAAACACCGCACCCTCAGGAATATCTTCACCTCTTCGTACAGCTTTCCAGTTATCCATCTCCACTTCAGCCTGTTTGCGTAACCGCGCTAATCCAGTGGCATCCTCAAATCCGGTTGAAAAGTGAGCCCCAAGGAACTTGTTTTGTACCTTTATAAGCCCAAGCTCCATAGCTTCCGCTTCCTTGGTTAAACTTGTAAGTTTATATGCCTGTACCCCTTGAGGCTTAGTGCCAGCAAGTTCATCTATACTTGATCTAAGATTTGTCAGCTTTCTATTTTGATTAGCCATTGAGAGCCACATAGTATTTCTGGAAAAACCAGCCAGCATCACGTTGAATGCTCCTCCTACTATGATTCCCTCACTGACATTCTTCAGACGACCAGCCAGTTGATCATACAGATTTATATCTCTTTCAAAATCTCCAGCGTTAGCATGGGCCAGCCACTCTTCAAGAATATTTGTAAATCCCGGCATTCTGGAATCCCAGTTATTCTTTCTGGCGATCTCTATAGCAGCATTGAACGCGTTAGGTTCACGAGGATCAAACGCTAGGAAGTCAGCTACACCACCTAAAGCAGCTCCCTCCATAAACACACCCGTCCATTTCTTGACGCTGCCTCCTACCCCCATCTTCCACTTCTCTCTAGTAGCTTGGCCTGATTTTAATAGCCCAGCATCACGGCGAGCTTTGCGTAATCTATTAGCCTTAGTTAACCCTCCAAATGGGATGATAAACTGAGTCATTCCTGAAATGAATGGCCCAAGAACAGTATCTGATTCTCCCACAGAATCCTGTTTCCACCCTGCCTTTTTTGCACTACCTCCCCCAAACTCAAACAACTGGCGACCAAAGTTATTAGCCCCATTTCCCATTGATCGTAGCGTATCCTTAATTGACCACCACTCTCTGTTTTCCCAAGCCTTCTGTTTAGCTATACCAATATCCAGATCTATCTTGGCCTGTTTTGGGTTATACTGTTGTAGTTGAAGGTTATCCTGTAGTTGCTGGAGTCTCTTCCGCTGCTCCCGCTGCTGAACTTGAATATCAATCTCATCTGGAATTTCATCCAGAGTAGGGTGATGGCCTTCTTTATCAACCGGAGTGGGAGGGCTGGGTAAACTGATTGGAGGTTTAGCAGGGGGCGGTTCCATAACTTATAGTAATAATTATAATTAGCGTTTCGTCGGCTGTCTTAGACTAACTCGTGCTGCTTTGGAAGCACTAACTGGTTTTGGTTTGTTCTTCAGCATTGCCACAGCTCTTTCTTCATTAGAGAGAAGACCATCTTTATTGGTATCCAACTCAGGGTGAGCCTCAGCACCCGCCAACTCTTGGGCTTTATCAGAGTGAAGGGTATCAGTATTTTCTGGAACCTCTGCTTTGGACGAAACTGAGACATCTTCAGTAGGTATGGTATTATCTATAGTCTGTAGCTTAACCCTGCTACGACTCTCCTCACCCATAGTCTCTCCAGATGCTTGATCCTTTATCTTTATATCCTGCAATCTAAAATAGTTCTCTTCGTCTCCAGCCGCTCCGAAGTCTACTGTCTCTCTGAACCCAGCAATAACTGCCAAAGGAAATACCTTTCCATCTGCCTCTACTAAGTAGTCCTCGACTTCTTCTATTGTTTTCATTAACGCACTAGACTGTCGATCGTCCTCAAAATTATAGTAATATCTCTTACCCTTCACACTGTAGGTCGCAGATTGTCTATTTTTAAAAGATTGAAATGAGTCCCCTTTTAAAAGAGAAGAATTAAGAAGAGTAGTATATTGAACTACTGTGTCTGCAATAAACTGTAACTCCTCATCAGAGGCTCTGCTCATACCGGATGCAGTAGTCATCTTATCCATTTGCTGTAGAGCTGACATGATGGGGTGAGCAAACTGAGGGTTTCCCTCAACTGGTGGCCCACCCTCAGGTATTAAATTCTGCATACTACGGGAAATAGCAGTAACTAAACGATCAAGTTCGCTATCGTTGAAGTTCTGGAGGTCTTCTATAGATTTTTTTTCAGGCTTACTGGTGTTATAACCTACTGGCTGTCTGTCTGCTATTATTCCCATCTGACCTTGGTAAAAGTCCATAGCAGCTCGCGTGGCGTTGTGGCCACCTTCCCCTGTTCCCCACAATCTAGGGGCAAGTCCCGTCGCATCGTCTGTCGGTATAGCGCCATTAGACCATCTGGCCGCTAATCCTCCGACTTTTCTTAACTGCATATCTTCCTCTGGCGATAGCGTATCCCATCTTTGTCTGATAATCTTATTGATAAGAGAGGATTTAAAATTCCTATAGTTTCCATTATCAGGTGTCTTTGTATTCTTCCAGTAAGCCATCGCTGGGGTCTCTACTGGTGCGGGTGCTTCTTGTGTAGGTCTCTTATATTGTAAACCTTGGAACAAGTAAGCGTACCCCTTTTTAGAATCCTCTAGCCAGTTCTCAGGATCAAGAGCTTTATCCCTAGCAGCCTGAGCGAGCTGTTCTTTGTAATTCAGAGCGGGCATTGTAGTTGCTCGCATATGCTTAGCACGGACATCCTCAAGAGGCTCCTTTGAAAGCTGTTTCATGGAAGGATCTGAGTACACATCACCCTCTTTAGTGGGCAGTCCTGTGACTTCCACAGCAGAGGCTACGCCTTTATCGTTCTCCATCCGACGGAACACACGGATATTCTGTGGAAAGGAAGGGAGTGCCTCAGGGGGAATCTCGCCCCCTTCAGGTAGATTCTCTGAATTATTATATATTTTTAATAAAGACGCAGCACTCAGATTCCGAAGACCCCCATACATCTGATAAAACTTCCCTGTATTTCTTTTGAAGTCGCCCATGTCACTAAAAAATGAGTAGTCGTCTGTTATGTCTCCAAACTCTATTTCCCCAGAACTACCCATCCTCGGAAAATTCTTAGGATCTACAGGCACTCCTGTTAGTTTTAAAACGTTAGTAGATTCCGGTTCTACCTGTAGGCCTGACGGTATAGGCCACATATGAAAACCATTCTCGTTTTTAAACATCGTATCCATAGGGATGTGTTGAAGGGAAGCTGACGTAGCTAAGAAGTTGTCCCTAAAAAACTTTGTTGAGTTTCTGTCTACATCGTTTCTAGTAGAAGCCTGTAGTAAGTGGAGATTTTTCAAGTAAGCCCTACGTGTCAGGTCATCAAGTCTCATGAAATCTTTATGAGAATCAGAGCCATATCTAGAGTGCTCTGCTCTAGAGATAGAGGGGTTAGAAAACAAATTACTCTGCAACTTCAAAAGGTACTGGTGTTCAGTAGCCATGTTGTTGCCCCCTGTTTGTCTGTAGACCTCCTCAGATATATCAGGTAACGTCATGTCAAGATTACCAATAACATCGAAAGCACTCTTAAAAGGAGGTTTCTCAGCCGGTTTCTCAGCCGGTTTCTCTGTTGGTATTTTCTGTTCTTCGGGCATCTTATCGGTTGTTTTTTAGAGCTTTTAATTTACCATCCCACCCGTAGAAACTTCCGTATATAAAAGACGGAGCTGTTGCGGGGCCGTAGGGAATCTTAGTTTTATATACCGCTCTTCCTGCATAACCTCGCATTGGGGCAAAGGAAGTAGGGCTTATGGTTCTAAAGCGCGTTGGTACTCCTCCAGCACCTAAAGAAAAATTAGGCTGGTGTCCCATTATTTCAAAACCATACCTCAGAGAATGAGGGAGCAACTGAACTGATGCTCCTGTAGTGGGGTGGGTAACCATAACTGGGCCAGCACCCTGCTGAGTTATAGCAGTTTCCAACGCTTGCTGAAAACCACTATGATTAGTATTCATGTTGTATATCTGACTTAGCCTATGAATCATAGGATAATACTCAGCCCTCATGTAATTCTGTAATTCTTGATGTAATTGACTATGGACGTACCCACCTCTACCAAGTGCTCCTCTGTTTGCTGGGGTTGTTTGGATTCTTATAGTCTCTGCAAGATTCATGTGATCTTCAAGAAGCTCGTTCATCATTCTAGTATGCAGATTACCCCCACGAGAACCTTCGTCTAGTTTAAGAAGACTCAAGTAGTCTTTTGAATGAGCAGTCAAAGCATTACTCATGTGCAATGCCTCTCCTTCTGTATGCCCGTGTAAGCGCATAAATACAGCTTGTCTCTGTATCGGAGCCATATTAGCAAACCTTAATGTATTAGCAGGATCAGCGATCATTTCAAGACCTGCCATCAATCCCCTGCGTATTCGGGGCTGATGCGTGTCCTTGAAATTCTGGTCTAGATATGTCCTTAAATCAGGTATAACACCAGCGGCCCCTCCTGCAATATTCCACTCATCTGATATTGCTTTCAAGCCCGCTATATTATTAGTAACCCATTCATTAATAACTTCATCATCCCATTTCTTAGGACGCTTCGTTTCTGGATCTATGACTGCAAAGTTCTTACGAGCCTTTTCTATAAATGTAGCGATACCACTCTCCCACGTCTTCTTTCCTTTTGCTGCTAAGGCATCATAGTTTGTTTTTCGATTTCTAGTTTCAGTATCAATTTTCGCTATATCATCCTGAAGGGATTGCATAGCAAATTGAATATCGATGGTATCCATCATAGCTCGCGTAGGAGACAGGGGATTTAAGTAAGCTGGATTAGGAGTAACACCATCTTCTAAAAACTCTTCATCACGAGCCCCCCAGATTACTTTTTTTCCGCCTATTTCTACATCACCACTCTTTAGAATAGGTAACCAATCTGTGACACGCTTACCGAAATTTTCGATCAGCTTCGACGTTTCTAGATTAGCAGTATCAGGCACACCCTCACTGGAAAATTCTACTGCACTATCGGGAGTTCTCAGGCCAGAACCTATAGCCATCGATGCCAACCAATCCTCGGTATCTTCCACAGCAGCTTCCCGTCTAGAAGCCTCAGCACCTTCTGCTCTCAGTAACTGACCCTGTAGTGTACTTCTAAGTGTATCATACTCCACACTCATAGAGCCTGATCTAGCCAAGGCTCCTGTGTTCCTCTCTACTAAATTCTCAGCCCTACTTAGGAACCTCAGTCCGTTCCGAAGAGACTCGGCATACTTAAGACTATTAGGAGCTTCCACAATGCTCCCATGTATATGGTTAGCTACTTCCTTCTGCCAGAATAGCCTTTGATTAGAATTAGGGCCAGTAGCTGGGAGCGTACTGCGAGGAGCTATACCCTCCATAGATTTATCTAGCCGTCCATGCTCTGGGAAATCCTCAGATTCTTTACGTCCGAACCCATTGTACCAATCGTAGGTATCCTGTAGGTTATTCTTAGGATTGTACTCCTCACCCGAATCAGTAAGACGACCCCAGACAATACCCTTTTGAATAGTCTCTTTGATACCCTCTACATTCTGAGCAGAAATTTTCTTTTTATACTCACCTCGAAAGTATTGTTTTACTCTCTCTACTACAGGGACAGCAGCTTCAGAAAAACCTTCGTCTCTCATGAACCTACTGTTAGGCATACCTTCCATAAAACCATCAACCCTACCCAGTATAAACTCGTGCATTAACTCATCGAAACCTTCGCCACCTATGTCACTTAAAACCTGATCGTCAATCCAACCATCGACATCTTCTGTTAGATGGTTCATGAATGCTTCACTGTTAGCCGCCAGTTGACCCATCGTATTAAGGTAGAACTTCTTAACGAAAGGGTTATCAGCATTCTCAATGTCGCCGTTTATTTCAGCAGCTCTGAAGGCTTTCATCCCGTTCTTTCGGAAGGCGATTAAGGCTAACCTCTTGCCTTCCTTTAGTCCCTCCGACTCCTCCTTCTGCATCCCTCGCGCACCCCACTTAGCCACAGCGTCAGCCGCTACTAAGCCAGCAGCACCTAGTTGTTCTAGCGTGTTACCTTGGCT
>Ga0209337_1003769_pt1 | contig 10638 bp, 19 predicted proteins | sample LinPmetageLP53_FD_184044 | JGI IMG/M metagenome (GOLD analysis project Ga0209337, IMG submission 184044) | Marine viral communities from the Pacific Ocean - LP-53 (SPAdes) (version 2) | ecosystem: Environmental > Aquatic > Marine > Oceanic | place: Pacific Ocean | collected 2010-02-08 | reverse complement strand
TATATTCTCCTAGTTAAATTCTACATAGTCTCTAGGCCGTCGACTATACTGCGTCTATGCAGAATATTAATTTATGTATAGTGTAAATATTATATGTTATTTTTGAATAGAGTGCAAGAGATCCTACAGTGCGGAGTGAATTTTTTCCAACGATGTAGCTTTTGTTTAAGTAGCTACAGAAACTTCTGGAGCAACGCCTTCTACGTTGTTTTGTAAGTGAGCAATTCTAGCTTCTTCAAGCTTAATATCAGTGATGATTTGTTTGACTTTGTCGTCAATTCTAACCATCTCAAGAGTATATCTGTTATTATCCAGATGCTCCTGTTCCCACTTCAACTCCAAGGACCTTTTTGCTTTGTATAGGTCTTGTACCATTGATAACCTCCTCAAAAGTTATTCTATTTAAACTTGGATCATAGTTTTTTCCAAGATCTTCCCATTTTATACTGTTTTCTCCTAGTTTGTCAAGTATAGCTTGTTCGACGGATTTAGCATTATCTTCAGCTAAAATTTCAAATTTAGCATGATGATTATAAGCCCAAATATTAATAAGAAGTTTTTTCATTTTTTCACACCTTGTAGTTAAAAAAAGGGCGACTGTAAAGTCGCCCTTTTTAAATTATTTATTAAACGTTACCTGAACCGAAAGCGCCTCTTGGATCTGAAAATCCAAAAACATATCTTTCTCTAGCTTTGTATCTTACATTGCCAGTATCAAAATCACCTTCCATTGAAGTTTTGATTGGTGATCTTACGAAATGTTTTAGACCATTAGGTACATCAGTTTTAATCATCCATCTATTTGCATTAGTTAAATAATGGTTAATAACGTATCCTTGCGGAACCATTCCCATATTTTTAATTGCATTGATGTCATTATCAGCTGTACCCGTTCTACCTTGAGAAGCCATAAGTCTATCTGCTACAAATTGTAAAGCAGGTGGAATTATTAATTTCATTCCTCTTGCTGCAATCAATAGACCTCTTTCATCAGTCATAGCAGAGATGTTAATCAAAGCTTGTTCTAATGAAGTCTCATTCAGTTGAGCTGCAGTCACCAATCTATTGCTGAATGTACCAGCCATAGTTGGGTGTGTAGTACTGAATAACGGTTGACCATCGCCACCAGCAAAAGCCCCTGTGTAACCATTATTGATTACTGCAGCTGCTTTAACTTGTTTAGTGTTTGCCATAGATCTTGCTAACGCTTTTGTATATCTAGACGCTAGTCTGTCATACAAGTTATCTTCGATAGCTTCTTCTGTGATTGCAAACGCTAGTGCGATTGTTTCGTTAGTATAACGTGCTGTGAAAGTTTCTTGTGCATCGTCAAAAGTAACACCTTGTCCTTCAGGTTTTACTGATGCGTTTGCGAAACCACTTAACATTACTTCTTCTTCAAAAGCTCTGTCAGATGTTTCTGTATCAAAAATTTCAGCGTGCTCGTTAGTATAGTTTTTATATTCAAGTCCAAATAGTGCATTTAGACCTGGCTCTAGTTCTTTAACTAGTTGTGCTCGTGATATTGCCATGTTTTTTTATCTCCTATTTAGATTGATTAACTATATAAACCAGATTGTTGTGCAATCGCAACAACAACATTTCCACCGGCAACCGTTAGGTCGTTATTTTCCGGATCATTTGCTGATCTTACAATTTTAAACATACTAGTTGCTGCAGCAGATCCGATATCAAGAGTAGTGATCGATTGACCATTCAAGTTAGCGGTTGCTGTATAGTTGTTAGTGTTATAGTTTGCGGCTTGTGCTGCAATAGCTGCTTGAGTAACAGCAGCATCTGCCTTGACAACATATTCTTGGAATGGGTTGTCATTAACAAAGCAAAGTATATTATTACTTCCAGTGTTATAGTCAGTTGATGTTGTTTGTCCTGCAACAATATTGTTTGCAAAAGTTGGTTTTCCTGAAGGATCTATAAAGAATGCTCCGTTGAAAACACCAGCTAATAATGCAGAGTTAGCGGTAGTCCATGCTGTACCACCATTTCCTGTGTCATCAGTAGTTGTAAAAGATGCATCTTGTAGGAAACCTTGAGCCCCACCAGCATCTTGAATAGATACAGGGTCGCCCTTATTAGTCGCCACACCAGGTGCAGTTTGCATTTGATATTCAGATTGGCCTGAAGTTGCTGGAGTATTTCCAACATTCATAACCATTCTTAAACCAAATCCAGTTGTACTTGCGTTTGCCATAGTTTTTTTCCTTGTTATATATTGACCGACATAGGTCAATACAGATTAATTTAATTTGTTGGGTAGGAATTACTAAAAAATTAGCTTTTCTTTGTACCACCAAAAGTTACACTAGTATTAGATTCTCTAGAGAATTTCATACTTGGATGCTGTTCCTTCAAAAGATCGTTATTAATTGCTTCTTCTTTATCAGCAGTTTGCTTATCGTAATAAGCTTCTATCTGAAGAGCGATCTCTTCTGGTATCCTAGCCAGCAGTAGGCCTCCTACTCCGATAACACCTGCGTACTTTCCATCAGTCTCTACTGGATATTGTGATTCTGGGTATTGATCAGCTCTCACTAATTCATATCCTGATCTCAATTGTGCTGCTATGTTTTTCGTATCTTGAAAACCCATAGATTCAGCTCTTATCCACTGGTGACGATATCCGTCTGGCGCAGTTGGTGCATCAAGCGATGAGGGTGGGGACCATGTAGTTTTAGCTTTTTGCTTATCTCTTGTTTGGCCCGCACGTGAGGTTTTTATATCTTCATTTTTCATATTATGCTCCTTCCGTGATTTTTAATTGTTTCGCATATTCTTCTAATGGCACACCTATTCTTTTAGCAATTGCTACTTGTGAGGGTGTGAGCTTCACTGTTTTTCTGCGTCCATTGGAGGCCGAACGTTTAGCCGAGGCTACATTCTGAACAGGTTTATTTGTTCTTTCTGTAGTAGTACCTTCTATCTTATCAAATTTATGAGGGAATTCAAGTCTTATTCTTTTATCCACTTCTTGATAATATTCGTTAGATTGAGGATCATATCCTTCGCTTTCTACAAGCGTTTTATGTATATCAAACGCCGTATAAGTCATTGCACTGTCATTTCCAAACCAATTATTTCTTAAAGCCCAATCTTCAGCTCTAGGGTCAGTTTGAACATTAGCTGTTCTTTGAGGTGTTATATTAACATTTCTCGGTTGAGCAACAGGTACTTCTTTTTCAGCTAATTTTAAAGAATTTAATCTTGCATTATCCATAGTTAGATTTGCAATTTGTTCTTGTGCTGAAATTTGTGCATCTATATTTTGAGATTCAATAGCATTTCTTAAAGCTAATTTAGCTGCTGCCATATTAGTTGTAACTCTGCTTTCAAACTCTGATACATAAGATTTATCAAGTTTGTTTAATCTACCTTCAACTTCTTCTTTTTGTATTTTTTGAGCTTCAGCGAAAACAATAGCTTCTTCTTTTTGTCTTTCAGCTTCTCTCATTTTACGAGTTAATTTAGCAATACGAGATTGTACTCCTTTGCTATATTCTTCTAACTCATCTTTTTTAGTTTCAGGTTCTTCTTTTTTAGCTTCAACAGGTTGTTCTACCTGTTCGACTTCAATTGTTTCTTCTACAGGAGCTTCAACTTTTTCTGGCTCCCCTTGTTCATCTAAAGTTATTTCAGCTCCGGTTGTTTCACCAACATCAATTAAACTTTCAGATGAATCAAATTTTACTTTTTCGTTTTCTTCTGGCATAGTATCTCCTATGTTATTAAATTAAATGAAGAATAGATTCAGGATCTTTAACAGTTCCTAAAACTTCATCATCGTTAAGTATTCGCACTTCTCCACCTTCAATCGGTAATCTTGAACCCGCGTAACGAGCGAAGATAACCCAATCTCCTTTTTTACACCAAGGTTGACCAAATTTATCTTTATCCTTGTATGCTAAATCTCCCATTTTTAAAACGTAACCACAGGTTGTAGCTATTCTTGCTTTATCTAAAGATTCTTGAGAGAATAATATTCCACCTTTTGTTTTTTCTTTAGGTGTGAATGGTAATACTAATAGTCTATAACCAGAGGGTTCTGGTAATTCGTCTACAGTTTCAGTTCCAATATTATTGGGATTTAAGGGTTCTTTTGTAGAACCAACATTAATTTCTTTATTTTCTTCTTCGTACTTTTCTTCAAGTGCCAATTTAATTTTTGGTACTTCCTTGTCCAATGTCGATAACGTTTCCTTGCTCATCTTTTTGCTCCTTAGGTTCTAGCAGGTTAGAGATTTCCTGTAATACTATTTGATAGGCATGTGCCTGACCTAACATATACTTGTATTTTTCCATATTGTCAACACCTCCACTCATCATGGTATCTGAAATTTGTGTAGTAGTAGCTTTGATTCTTTTCTTTAATTTATCTATTATATATAAGTCTTCCATGTCTCTTCTCCTTACAATTTAAATTGTTGTAGTACTGTTAATTTTTCTTCGGCATTTGCTATTTTTTCTATTAGTTTATCTACTTCATCTATGTGTTGTGGATGTTCTCCAATACCTACAGAATTTTCTAAATAAATTTTAAGTGTAGCATCTGCTTCGGATATTTGTGCGTTGTATCTGTCTTCTAGTGCTGTTAATATTGCTTCTCTCATTTTTTTGCCACCTTATCTTTGTTAGGACCTTTTTTAATTATATAGTCTTGAGTACCATTGGCACCTGTCTCTACTTCTTTTTTTAAAAATTTAAAAAGATTCATTTCTTTTAATTTTTTTTCAGTTTTTTTTAAAAAGTTATCAATTACTTTTGTGTCTCTCATTCTTCTTTTTATTTAATTTACATTTACACCTAGGAGTAGTAACCCACTCAATAAAATTGTCAATAGCCCCAAAGAATTTGTATAAAAATTTATCAATCATTAACAATTCCATTTTCTTAAAGACTTATTAATTCTGCTATTTGGATCTCTTGCAGTCTTAGCTGAAGTACGACTTTTCTTCATTCCAGACATCCGAGCGCAGAAGCTCTTTCTACGTTTTGCTGCTTTTGATCCTGATTTTAATTTAGAGGGTTTTGTAGTAACAGCAGTTTTAAGTTTTGATCCAGGATTAGCTTTTCTATATGAAGCTACTCCTTTAGCGTTCAGTCCACCGGATTTGGATTTACCTTCTTTCCTAGTCCAAGCTGCCGTAGCCATTATTTTTTCTTAATTACTTTTTTTAATACTTTGGCTTGACTTGCGTGTAACTTAGATGCTTTTTTCAAAGCTGTAATAACTTTTTTAACTTTTTTAACTTTTTTAGGCCTATCCATTATTTTTTCTTTTTAGGTTTTTTAGCAGTCTTAGCCGATCTTATAAAGTTAGCTTTTGTAGGAGCACCTTTAGTTCCAGGTTTTCTCATTTTTTCTTTTGAGCCTGCAGCGATTCTCTTTCGCTTGGCGTGAATGTTTGCGTATAATCCAGGTTTAGCCATTATTTAATCTCGCAACCTCTACCACGTCTGGCTATGCCACCGCTTTTAAGACCAACTCTGCCACCTGTTTTCATGTAGCCCATTTTATTTCTAACTTGAGTTGGTAATTTTTTTAAACCTTTGTTACTAGTAGGTACTGCTTTTAAAGAACCCCCTTCTGCTTTTCTAACTCTAGAAATATTAGAAGATAGTTTTTTTTTAGGTAAAGATTTTAAAACTTTTTTACTTAATTCTGCCGCACCTACAGCAGGTACTGCAATATTTAAAATTTGTTTACCTACTTTCATAGATTTTTTATTAGTTTCTTTCTGTCCTTCTTTATTTTTTTTAAACTGATTTTTTTTAGATTCAGTTACTACTCCACCTTTAGCATACTCACTTCCTGTATCAGGTATAGTATTTTTTTGTTTTTTTCTAGCTTCCTTCATACCAGCTCTATTAGATAATTTGTATTGTAAATCATCATTAGCTCTTTTCATACGAGCTTTATATTCTTTATCTAATTTTGCAATTTCAGAGGGTCTAACGTTTTCTTTGTATAATTTTTCTTTTAAGTCCTTATGATATTTATCTAACTGATCTCTATTTACAGAATTTTTTTTATCTTCTTTATTACCTGTAAATTTTTTAAATCTTGTACTAGACATATCGTTTTGAGTAATTGGGTAATAAGTTTTCCCAAATGTTTTTTTACTAAATTTTTTGTCAGCCATAATTATTCTCCTCTTGATTCGTCTCTTCTATCTTTAAAAGATTGAGACTTAGTTGATTCTTTTCCTCTTCTTGATCCTAAAGATTCGTCAAGTCTATCATTAGCACCTTGCTTTTTAACTTTTCCACCTTTTTTCATTCCTGAAGTTCCAGTTGGAAATCTTACGTTTGATCTTTGTCCATTTTGTCTCATTTTTTTGCTCCGTTGTTTCTAAATATTTGTGTACCCTTTATACCATAAATTGACGCTACTACAAGTATCCATAAATTTGTAAACCATGACGGCAATGCCGCAAAGTGTTCAAAGAATATATTTACCTTATCCATTGCTCCTGGATCGTCACTTACAACTGCCCAAGCCAAAATTGCTATTGGCGCAGAAAGAATTAGCAAAACTGCCTCGTCTTTCCAATCTGAATCTCTCGATTCTAAAAGTTTTCCTTGGTAAACTTCTTCACCACGAGCCATTTTTGATGCATGCATAAGCTGTGCATCCGACATAGCCATTTTCGTTCTCTGTTTATTAGCGTAAATTTTACTACCAGCAGAAACGGCTAATTTAATTGCCGATAACCACATGGATTAGTACCATTTAGCTGTAACAGGTTTTTTATCGGCTCTCATTCTTCTAGTTCCTTTAACATCAACAGTTTGTGTTTCTGTAGGGTTCGTAGCTTCAATAGTAATGCCGCCTGTTTGATAGCCATCTTTACCAACTCCTAATTCTTTTTCAATTTTAGGTGCCTTAGTGTAAGTCTGACCTCTCATCCAATCTTTGCTCATAGTTTTTCTCCTTAATTTTTTAATTATATCTAATTTTTGTTAAAGTTTCTACCAAAATCGTTTCTTTTACTTTGATCAGACATGTTTTGTCGTCTAATACTGTTTTCATTAGACATCATTGTTTTAGTTAGCGAAGTTTCTGCACGTAATTCTGCTAAATCTTCGTTTTGTTCTAGTTTTTCTTCTGTATTCTGTTGGTTCATCATAGCTTTCATAGTATCTAAGCTAATTCTACCTTCATCATAAGCTTTTTTTGCCTCATTTTGTCTTGCCTTTAAATCTAGTTCTCTTTGTTTTAGTTTAATCAAAGGATCTCCACCAAATTCACTTAAGATTTGTTGTTCTTCGTCCATATAATCTTTCATCATCTCTGCAATCAACACTGCTTTTCTACCATTCATCATATTAGTCAATTGTTGTGCTTGTTGAATTAGTTGTGGGTTTTGAGGTTGTTGTTGTAACATTTTTTGCATCTGTTGTGCTTGCATTAATTCTTCTTGGAACTCTATTTGAATTTGCTCTTGTGCCATCAATGAGATTCTCTCCAGAATGTTTTTTTGTAATGCCCCCATTACCATTGGATTATTTTGTACTGTGTTAGATTTCATAAAATTTAAATGCGAATCAATATGAGCTTTGTGATCTTGACCTGGAAAAGCTTGGAATGGTTTAGCAGACATTGCTGCAATTTCTTCCATACTTGGATCAATAGGTTGTGGTTGAATTGGAGCTGGTAAAATAGCATTAATATTTTTAACCCCAATGGCTTGGTACATACTTCTATACGCTTGATACAAATCATGAATTTGAGGATTCGATTGTGCCAATTGTAGTTGAGTTTGTGCCATGCCAATTCTTTGTGTTTGAGAAAATACATTTGGATCTGCAACGGGTAGAATATCTATTCTATCATCAAAATCTTGAACTTTAATTTCTCTCGACGCTCCTGGTACATCATAAGGATATACTGGAGGTAAGTATGTTTTAAATACATTTGCTAATAATTTAAATTCTTGTTTAAGACCTACGTATAATCTTTTGTGTATCGCTGACATTACTCTCGATCCACGCTCCAATAATGCAACTGTAGTACCCACGGCTGCTTGTTGGTTCATATCGCCTACTTGTGCATCTGCAATACTAGCGAATCGTTGACCGGCGCTAACTACTACTCCCATTAATTGAAGTAACGTTTGGTCTGGTCCTTTAAAAGGTAGTGTCATAAATTGATCTTTGATATTGCCTCCTGGAGCGTCGACATCTCTAAACTCACCAGGTTGTAAGGGTTGTGCATCGTCTCTAATTCTAATACCACGAGATTTAAATCCAGCAGGTAAATTAGATAAAGTTCCAGCATCTAATAATTGTCTTAAAGCTGCAGTTGCAGTTCTAGTTAAACCACCTATCATATGTATTAAACCAAAACCATAGAATCCTGTTCCTGGTAAAAATTTAAACTGTACGAAGTAGTTTATTTTTTTCATTAGTTTGTCACCTTCGGCATAGTTTCTTCTAATTGATAAAATCTTATTATTAGATTCTAAAATAGTTATAACGTAAGGAAGTTTAATTCCTGTGGGCTCACCATCGGGACCCATATCTTCATAGCCTTCTAAATCTAAATTGGTATGGATTTCGAAAATAGTAAATTGATCTTGATTGCCGTCTTTTGAAATTCCTTCTAGTTCTAATTTTTTATCTTCTAATTGATTTTCAGTTACAGGAGGTTGTCCTAATTCTATGTCCGTATAAAAACCAGCAACTTGTTGTTTTCTAATTTCATTTTCAGACATTCTAATTACATGCACAATAGCTTCTGCATCATCTAAAGAGTTTGCAGAGTAGGGTACAATTAAATCATCTGCTTGAACAAATTTTGAAACAGCTCTACCTAAAAGATCGTCGTAATAAACTTTCTTAAAGGTAGAACCAGACAGGGGTAAATAGAAAAGCATTTGGTCAAACTCTGGTTCATATTCTTTCATCTGATCCATGATTTGATAATTCATAAAGTCTTTAACTCTATGTGATTGATCTTGTTTCTCTGGAGTGATTGCTCCTAAAATTTGTGTTCTAACAGGACCATCAGCTGGTAATAATTCTTTGTAAGCTTGTGCTTGAAATTGAGTTACAGCTTCTGCTAATACTGGATGGTTAACCCCACTTGATCCTCTAAAAGGTTCTGTTCGTCTTTCATATTTAAAACCTAAAAGACTTAAACCTTCTCTGTAAGACTGTTCCCAATCTCCACGAGATTCTTTGTATTCTGTGTATTGATCAAACAGTTCAATTCCTAATGGATCCAAAATACTGTCGTCTAATGATTCAGCTAAATTTGCAAAATGATCTTGAGGTTGATTTGGATCTACTGCGTTTGGATCAAAAGAAACTTCTGCTCCTCCGTCTTCGTCCATCATAACTTCTACGTCTTCAGAAGATTCTACAATATCTTCTTCTGGAGTTTCGATTTCAGTTATTTCCGATTCTTTAAATTCTTCATCGCCTACCGATTGGTTCGGTAAAGCATCATCTATTTCTGCCATGTTTATCCTTTTAACTTAAACATTGTTGCAAGTCCACCCTTTTTAAATCCTATTCTTCCGCCGTTGGCAAAAAGAACTTTTCCTGTTTCAGGAACTAAATCTTGATATTGTGTATATGTTGCACTTTCTGGATTAGAGAAATCATCTATACCAATATTATTTAGTCTAGTTTCTTCTTTTGCTTTATTCATTGCATCTGCAAAAGATACATCTTGATTAGTTAGAGCTCTAGCTCCTTCTGTTACATATTGATAACCACCTGCTAAAGCTTTTGCCAAACTAGGATTTATACCTGGAAATCTTGCCATAAAATCAAGTCCACCTAGTTGATGATAATTTGGTGTTCCTGTTGTTAATTTTAATTGATCTGTAAAATTGTCATGATCTACAAATTTTGCAAAAGGAGATTTGTCTGGTTTATTGTTTGCTATAATTCTGTTTACTATTGGATTATTACTTCCTCCATTATAATTACCACCTGTAGATTGTCCACCTGCGGGTCCTTGATTAGTAGAAGATTTACTAGATGTTCCAGTGCTGGCAGCACTTTGTTTTTGATTAGATGTGTTACCCATATCCATGCCACCACCTCTAAAATTTATTCTACCACCATTTTTAAGACCTGCAATACCACCATTTGCCGCTTCTAGTATCGGTCCGGGACCCATGTTATACCTTTCATCTATATAAGGTTTTTGTTTCATACGTCTGTCATATTCTTTTAAAGCTTCTTCATATGACATTTTTTCATTTAACATTAATTCTAAAACTCTTGGATTAGGTGCTTCTACATCTCCACCATCATTATAACCTGTTCTACCCATTCCACTTTTGTTTTCAAAACCACCTATGGGATCATTAGCTTGGGGTCCTCCACCTGTAAAATTTCTTTCAGACGCAGGTCTAGATGCTCTATAATCTGATATTTGTCTTCCTGTGTAATTTTGAATTGCTTCTATATTTTGTCTATCTGTCAAACCAGATGCTTGTTTAGCTTTATCATCTGCTTCTTTTTTTTGTCTTTCTTTTTCTTTATTTCGATAGTCCTCAAGTTCTTTGTTTGCTCTATCTATTTTTTTCTGTTGAAAAGTTGTTTTCTTTTTATAGCTTTGCATTTTTTCAAGATATTTTTCTAACGCTGTTTCGTAGTCATTAGA
>Ga0209337_1003767_pt1 | contig 10641 bp, 10 predicted proteins | sample LinPmetageLP53_FD_184044 | JGI IMG/M metagenome (GOLD analysis project Ga0209337, IMG submission 184044) | Marine viral communities from the Pacific Ocean - LP-53 (SPAdes) (version 2) | ecosystem: Environmental > Aquatic > Marine > Oceanic | place: Pacific Ocean | collected 2010-02-08 | reverse complement strand
TAAAAGATTATAAAAAAAATTAAAATAACATGAGCCAAATTTTCGCACGTTCGCCATACATTATAGAAGTAAACGAAAGCGCCCAGTTAGGTAGTAAATTAGAATTATTTATTTATTATAACGGGGCCAGCGTACCAAGTACGCCAACCTATACAATAACGAAAAAAATACCTTCGAGTACGAATTTAGCTAACTATTACGATATTAGCCCATATATAAGAGAGTATTTAAAATTTACAACACGCCAAACATTAATCGGTACTTTGCCAACAACCGGGGCCATAACAGAAAACAACAACAACCAAACAGTTTTAATACAGGTTAAAAGATACAAAGAAGATACAACGCCCGCATTTGTTTTATTAGATACGACGACTTATTTAGCCTTTGACGGTTACGGGTATTATAGCGAGGGTACAAACCCAACAAACGCAAATTTTATTATTGGCTCAACACGTTACGCAAGTTTAGACGAAGGCAATTATAATTATAAATACTCGGCGTTAAGCGATCCAACAAACAACCAAGAGGATAGGGCCGGCATAATAGGAATAAAAGCGAGTACGGCCGTTGATAGTATTCGATATACTAATTTAGATACAGGGAGCACAACGCAATTTAATACGCCATTTTCAAGCGGTACGGCAACCGCAATTTTTGACGTTCCAACGGTTTGGATAGGCTATTATGCAACGGGCAACAAATTAGAGTTAGTGCAAAATATAGGTAGCCCGTCGGCAAGCGTTAAAGGTACATGGTATTTTAGGCCAGTATGCGAGCCGAGATATACGCCGGTAATGATTGACTTTGTAAATAAATTCGGTTATTGGCAAAGAGAGTTTTTTTATAAAGCGAGTACAAATAAAATAAGCGTACAAAAAGACGACTATAATTTACTACAAAGCGACATAAACCCATACAGTACAATAGAGGGCCAAAAGAAACAATTTAACGCAAACGGCACCGAAACAATTACCGTTAATACTGGGTACGTTAAAGAAACGTTTAACGAAACAATACAACAAATTATGTTGAGCGAAAAAATATTAATAGATAGTTTACCCGCTAAATTAAACACTAATAGCGTAGATAAAATAAAAGGCGTAAACAAAAAGTTAATATCCTATACATTTAATTTTGAGTTTTTATATAGTACAATAAACAACGTTATTTAATGCAAAGAAAAGTACAAATATATATAGATACAAGCCCGGCACAAACCGAAGTTTACGAGCAAATAGATTTATTTAACGACGAACAAATTAACGTAAATTCTACAATACAAAATATTGCGGATATAAGTAAAACTTATACAGATTTTAGCCAAAGTTTTACAGTACCGGCAAGCGTTAATAATAATAAAATTTTTTACCATTGGTATAATAGCGACGTAGATTTATATAACGGTAATGCGTACAATGTAAACACGCGAAAAAACGCACGTTTAGAAATACAGTTAACGCCGTTTAGAAGTGGCAAAATACAATTAGACAAAGCAAATATAAAAGACGGTAAACCGCAAAGCTATACTATTACTTTTTTTGGCGACATAACAAGTTTAAAGGATAATTTCGGCGAAGATTTACTTAGCGACGTAGATTTTAGTTCATTAGATCATAACTATACAGGCACCGAAGTATATAACCGTATAACAGACCATGCAACAGATTATAGTGTAAGGTACCCGTTAATAAGTTCGGAGCGTTACTGGATTAACCAAGGGGGCACAACAAACGATATAACAAGCTCAAACGGGCGCATTGTATATTCGGAATTATTCCCGGCGGTTAAAGTTTCAAAAATGTTTGAGGCTATTGGCACGCATTACGGCGTAACATTAAACGGTACTTTTTTAAGCAATCCAAAATTTACAGATTTATTTTTGTGGTGCAAAAACACCAAAGAAAATACATTTATAACAGGCGCAAAAAAATTAGATTATACAAGCCAAGTAATACCAAGTACGCACCCAACACATGATTTTGATATAAGTACCGATACTTTTACATATAGTTACAACGATCAAAGCGCCGCAAGTGGTACATTTGCAAACCCTTTATTATTTAGTTTTCGCATTGAGGTGTCAATAACGCCGAGTAGTCAAACGACCGACTATTATATTGACGTATATAAAAACGGTTTTTATAACAATACAATACAAGGAATAGGCACCGCAACATATTTAGTTGTAAACGACCAAAACGCACCGGGCTTAAATAATAGCGTACAATTATTTTACAGGGCCGCAAACAATATGACTATTAACCATAGCGCCCGATTTTTTGTTTTATTTGATTTTAGTATTCAACAAGAGTTAGATATTTTTGAGTTAACAGGAGCGGCCCAAACAATAACAGGTAATACAAGTCTTAGTACATTAATGCCCGAAATGAAAGTAAACGAATTTTTTAGCGGCATTTTAAAAATGTTTAATTTGACATGTTACGGCACCGCTTTAAATACTTTTCAAATAGAAACCTTAGACACGTTTTATAGTTTAGGGCAAACGTTCGATATAACCGAATACACCGATATAAAAAGTATTGACATTAATAAAGTACCGTTATATAAAAAAATGGCGTTTAAATACCAAGAGAGTAAAAGCGTTTTAAATTCACAATACAAAGGTTTATTTTTTAGAGAGTACGGTAACGCCGAATATACTTTTAATTACGACGGCGGCGATTTTATTATAAATTTACCGTTTGAAAATTTAATGGGCCAACGTTTTACAAATTCAAATTTACACGTTGCTTATTCATTAGACGAAAATTTACAACCTTATACCCCAAAGCCTTGTTTATTTTACATGTACGAAAATAAAAGTACAAGCGTAAAATTTTACGACGGGAGCGCAGAACAAACAATAACAAATTATTTACCGTTCGGCCAAGACGCTTTAATAAATTCAACCGAAGAGCATACATTAAATTTTAATGCCGACCGTAGTACAATAACATTACAGGCTATAAACAACACTTTATATAAAAATTATTATAGTCTTTATTTACAAAATTTATACAGTACAAAAAACCGTTTAATTAGTGTAAAAACGAGGTTACCGATTTCGTTATTAACTGAATTAAAATTAAACGACCGTCTTATTATTAGATCAAAAAGATATACAATAAACGAAATGAAGTCGTCAATAACAACGGGCGACGTTAGTTTTACTTTGTTACTTGATTTTAGAGAGGTTTTACCGGCTCCAGTAATACCAACAGGCCCGGCGGCGGGTTGCGTTGACGTACCTATAAATTTACCAAACGGGGTTTGTAGCGTTGCAATATCGACAACAACGGGCGGCGTAACTATAACACCGAGTACGGTAACAAGTAGCCAAGTTATTAGCGTATGCGTACCGGCTAACACAAACACGCAAAATTTAATAGTAACCGAAGATACAAATTTATTATTTCCGCCGATACTTAGAAAATTTTTAAATACCGAAGATTTTTTTAGAATAGAAACCGAGGGGAGCGCGCTACAAACGATAACATTAAACTTAACTTATACTTATTGTAATGGGGCCGTAAACGATAGTCAAATAGTAATCCAACAACCATGATAGAAAACATAATAAATTTACTAAAGTTAACCGATCATAAAGGGCAAAGCGAAAATATAGAAATAGCAAAAGGAAAATATAATTATACAGAAAATTTAAAAGAGGTTTACAAACAGGAAAAAAGAAAATTATATTTTAAAAGGCTAAACAATGGCAGAAAATAGAACAATAAATTTAAAGGTAAACACTGAGGCCCAAGACGTACAAAAACAATTCGGCGATTTACGCGAAAAAATAAAACAATCTAAGGAAAATTTAGACGAATTAAATAAAAGTTTTGGCGAAAATTCTAAAGAGGTTAGAGAGGCCCAAACGAACTTAAATAGTTTAGAGGGTGCCTATCAAAATTTATCAAAGTCAAACACCGACTTAGGCGCGTCATTTGAGGACATAAACGGCGAAATAAAACCATTGACCGCACAAATGGGTGAAATGGAGGATCGCCTGTATCAAATGGCATTAGCCGGCGACACCGCAAGCCAAGAGTACCGCGACTTATTGGCCGAAGTTGGTAAATATCGAAAAATACAAATAGACACCGACTTAGCAACCGACGCCGCCGCCTCGACATTATCTCAAAATTTAGGGGGTGCGCTACAAGGTGCCGCGAGTGGGTTTGCCGTTGTACAAGGTGCCATGGGTTTATTCGGTACTGAAAGCGAAGAGGTACAAGAGGCGTTATTAAAAGTTCAAAGCGCCATGGCAATAGCCGACGGTTTTAGAGGTATTCAAGAGGGTACTAAGGCCATTAAAGCCATGACAAGCGCAACAAATTTGCAAGCGATAGCAACCAAGGCCCAAAGCGCCGCGACGTACGTACAAGCGACGGCCCAAAAGGCTTTAAATTTAGCCATGGCGGCTAACCCTATTGGTTTAATTATTGTGGCGGTTACAACGGTAATAGGTTTATTTGCGGCATGGTTTGCAGGGGCTGAAAAACTCAAAGCCGGTTTAATGGCGGTAACCGACTGGTTAGGGATAACGGATAGCGAGGCCGACGAAATGGCCGCAAAGCGTGAACGCGAGGCCGAAGTACAAAAGCAATTACAAGAGGCCGAACAAAAAAGAGCCGAAAGATTACATAATTCTAAAATGTCAGACCTCGACAATGAAATAGCATTAGCAAGAGCCCAAGGTAAAGACACAACGCAATTACAAAAGAAAAAAATTAATGAAGAGATAAAAATTAAAAAGGCCAAGTTAGCTACCTTAATGGTAGAGCAACAAAAACTTGAGGCCATGAAAGCACAATTAACGGCCATGGCGGCACAAACCGGCGTAGTAGGTGCGGCCGGTAAGTTAGGTTTAAAAATGTTAGCCGAAAGAGAAGAGAAAACCGCCGCACTACAAAACGAAATTAAAAAACTTGAAACCGATTTAAAAATTGTAGATATTGAGTTTAAGAAAAACCGCAAAAGTAAACGAAAAGCGGTAAGCCAAGATAAAAAAGACGACAAAAAAGCGGCCGAGGATAAACAAAAAGAAATACAAAAACAAATAGAGTTAGAAGATAAGCAATTTAAATTATTGCAAAGTTTACGCGAAAACGACCGCCAAAAAGAAATAACGGCATTAGTTGAAAAATACGAAACTGATTTTAAATTAGCCGAGGGTAACGCTGAATTAACTAAAGCACTAACCGAACAACAAAAAATTGATATAGCGGCAATAAATAAAAAATACGACGACGAAGAGGCCGCAAAACTAAAAGAAGATCAAGACAAAGTAAAAGCGCAAAACGAATTATTAAGAAGTTTAACGGCAACCGATAAAGAAAACGAATTATTCGCATTACAAGAAGAGTTTAACGGTAAATTTGAAATGGCTAAAGGTAACGCCGAATTATTGGCCGCACTTGAGCAACAGTTAGCAGACAAAAAAGCCGCAATAAATAAAAAGTATAACGACGAAGATAAAGCAAAAGCCAAAGCGTTAACCATGGCTAAAGTACAAATGGGTATAGACGCTTTAAGGTTAACGGCAGACATAGCCGAGTTATTCGCGGGTAAAAGTAAAAAAGCGGCAAAGATAGCGTTTAACGTAAAAAAAGCGGCGGATTTAGCAGAGGCGACAATGAGCGGATATAAAGCCGTAATAAGTACTTACGCAAACGCACCGGGCGGCCCTATATTAAAAGGATTAGCGGCCGGTTTAGCGGGCGGGTTTGCGGCTTTACAAATCGGTAAAATAGCAAGTTCAAAATTTGAGGGCGGCGACAAAGGCGGCGACGTTGCAAACGTAACGGCACCCGACGCCGGGGGCGGTCAAGAGTTAGCGGCACCGTCTTTTAATGTTGTCGGCGATACTGGTATAAATCAATTAGCCGAATTAACACAAGGGGGCCAAAATGCGCAACCGTTACAAGCCTTTGTTGTTAGTTCAAACGTTACGACGGCCCAAAGTTTAGACCGTAACCGAATAGAAACCGCAACAATTTAAAAAAACCTAAGTTATATATTTATGCAAATAAAAGAATTGATTATAAACGAAGAGGCCGACGAGTTAGGCGTTGACGCTATTAGTTTAGTTTCTAACCCGGCCATTGAAAGCGGTTTTATTACTTTGTCAAAAGACGAAAAATTAAAATTACAGGCCGTAGATAGCGAAAAATTAATTTTGTGCGGGCCCGCTTTAATTCCAAATAAAAAAATATATAGAAAAGGCCCAACAAAAAAAGAGGGCTATTATATTTATTTTAGTAAAAAAACTGTAAGACAGGCGAGCGAATTATTTTTAAAAAATAACAACCAAAAAAACCATACCTTAGAACATAAAGAAAAGGCGACAGGTTTAACCGTTGTAGAAAGTTGGGTAAAAGAGAGCGACGACCAAGACAAAAGCAATTTATATAATTTAAATGCGCCGGTTGGATCCTGGCTAATATCGGTAAAATGCGATAATAAAGAAATTTACGAGGACTGTAAAAACGGCGTTTATTATGGCTTTTCAATAGAGGGCTTTTTTAGTGAAAAATTAAGTGAGTTATCTAAAGACGAAAACGACGAAAATAACGACATTATAGAAACCTTAAAAGACTTAATTAAAGAACATGAGCAGAACAACAAAAAAGATTAAGACGGTAAGCCTAACAAGCCCAAAAGGGGGCCGGCGTGGTTGTCTATGTAAAGACAAAAACACGTACTCAAAAAAATGTTGTACTGGCGAATTACACGCCCAAGGATATTAAAAACGTAACAAACCAAATTTTAATAAGTTATATAATTATGAATACAGGACAAAGAATTTTTACTAAGTTATTTAAAGACGAAAAAACCGAGTTAAATACGCATGAAATAAAGTTAGGCGTTGCCGACGATATTAATAAAAGTATTCAAAACGGCGAAAATGCAATAAGTGAATTAAAAAAAGCATTACAAGAGGCCGAGCAAATTAAAAAAGATTTTGCGAAAATGGAGCAAACGGCTTTAAAGCATAGAGCAAAAAGCGAAAAAACGGCGGCAAAATTTGAAAAAATTACTGATAAAATCGAAAGCACTTTAAACAAAGCCGAAAAACAGGCCGACGATTTAGGGGTACCGGCAAGCGCGATTAAAAACTTTGATAAGGCTATGAGCATAGCAACTGACGTTTTTGATTTAGCAGACGATTTAAAACGTTTTGATTATAATTTAGGACAATAAAAACAAGTTAAAAAAATGGATATTTTAGACAAAATAAAAACAGTTTTAGGCATGACCGAAGAGGTAACGTTAAAACAAATGAAATTAAAAGACGGTTTAACAATAGTTGAGGCCGAAAGTTTTGTAAAAGGCGACATGGTTAGCATTATAACCGAGGACGGAAAAATCCCAGTTGCGCCCGGTACGTATGTTTTAGAAGATGACCGCGAATTTACAGTAGTTGAGGAGGGTATTATCGACAGTATTACAGAAGTCGAAGAGGTAGAAGAGCCAAAGGCAGAAGAGCCGGCAGAAGAGCCAAAAGACGAAGAGCCAAAAGACGAAGAGGCTAAAAAAGAAGAGGACAAAGAAGAGTATAACACCGAAGTAAATACACCAAAAAAAGTTATTGAAACGGTAAGTAAAGAAATGCACTTTAACAAAGTCGAAAAACTTAACAAAGAAATCGAAACTTTAAAAGCTGAATTAAGCAAAGCAAACGAGGCTAAAGAGGTAGAGTTAAAAGAAGAGGCACCAAAAAGAATTAAATACAACCCCGAGGCTAAAAAAGAAGTCGAAGGGTTTAGATTTGCAAAAAATAGACCGCCTTCAATTATGGATACGGTTATAAGACGAATTAACAACGATTAAATAATTAAATAATAAAAAAATAAAAAAATGGCTGAAAGCATTACAACGTCGTATAGCGGCGAATTTTCAAAAAGGTACAAGGCGGCGGCACTTTTAAGCGCTCCGACACTTGACAAAGGTACAATTACAATTTTACCAAACGTAAGACATAAAACAGTTTTACAAAAAGTAGCAAGTACAAACATTTTAGTAAATGCAACTTGTAACTTTGACGACGCGACAACCGTTACATTGAGCGAGGCGGTTTTAGAAACCAAGGAACTAAATGCAAACGTGCAATTGTGCAAAAAAACGTTCCGGGCTAGCTGGCAGGCGGCCGAAATGGGGTACTCACAGTATAGCGAATTACCAAAAGATTTTGCCTCTTTTATGGTTGCACATGTAACGGAAAAAATCGCGAGTTCTATTGAGTCATCAATCTGGAACGGCGACAAATCTGTAAGTGGACAGTTTGACGGGTTTAAAACTTTAATGTTATTAGACGCGACAGTTAACGACGTAACAGGTACTACAATAACGACGGCGAACTGTGTAACGGAGCTACAAAAAATTTATGATGCAATACCGAACACTCTCTTCGGTAGCCCAGATTTAAGAATTTATTGTTCTTCTGAATTTATCAAACATTACGTTGCGGCGTTGGGCGGTTTTTCAGTAGCGGCAACTTCTAACAACGGGGTACAAAATAACGGTACAATGTGGTATAATTCCGGCGATCTTTCTTTCAACGGCGTTGCTTTACAACATAGCCCGGGCATGGCAGCAAATTGCGCTATTGCGGCGGAAAGTACTAACCTGTTTTACGGTTGCGCTCTAGAATCAAATGCCGGAGATATTCGCGTTATTGACATGGGTTTAACCGACGGCTCAGACAACGTGCGTATTGTAGCACGCGTACAAGCAGGCGTACAATATGCTATTGGGGCGGATTGCGTACTTTATTCATAAGATTAATTAATTAAGGGTTTATTTATCTAAATAGGCCCTTTAAGTATAAATATTTAAAAACCTAAAAAACAATGAGTTGCGACTTAATAGGGGGCAAATTAGAGGGCTGCAAGTCAGCCGTAGGCGGGCTTTTAGCGGTTTATTTTATCAATTTCGATGACTTAGACGTAGAGGCAAACGCTACTTTTGGAAGTACCCATGAAAGCGACGTAATTACCGCAATAGCTGCCGGTAGTACAACGCTATATAAATTCGAATTAAAAGCAGATGCGAACAGTTTAGAAACAAACATTCAAGCCTCGCGCGAAAATGGAACGAGTTTCTTTAATTCTGTTTTAAACATAGCTATTAAAAAACAAGATACTAAGACAACGAAAAACATTAAATTGATGAGTTACGGGCGTCCATATTGCATTGTGCATACTCGCGGTAATCAATTCTTTTTAATGGGATTACAACAAGGTTGCGACGTAACAGGCGGAACAATGAGCGCCGGTTCCTCGCTTGATTCTTTTGTAGGCTACACCGTAACGCTTGAGGCAAACGAGGTTACACCTCCGAATTTTCTTAACGCATCAACTGAAACGGCTTTAACGGCTTTAATGGGCGGAGCGATAACAATAGAAACAACGTAAAAAATACTCTTTTTTTTCTTTTCTATATCTATAATTAGCCGGGTTTTATACTCGGCTTTTTTGCGTTTTAAAAACAAAAAAACATTTATAAAGTTATATATATATGACTATTTTACAAAAGACAACAAGCGCACAAAACTTGAAATTTATACCAAGGTCAAAAACTTATGATACTTTATTAGTAAAAGACGAAAGCGAAAATACAGAAACAACCGTAACAATAGCCAGTAATACAAGTAATGATTATTTTGAAACTATAAGCGCGATATTTGATTTAAAAGAAAATAGATTTTACAGGGTTTTAGTAAAAAACGGTACAAGTATAGTATATTACGGCCGTATATTTTGCACTAATCAAAACAACGATACATATAGCGTTAATAATAACGAATATACCCAACATAACACCGGGGCAAATGATTTTATAATTTATGAGTAACGATAAAAATTTACACGTTATTAATTTAGGAGCCGAAGAGGCACCCGAAATAATAGAAACGCCGTCAAAAGACTATGTTTTATATTCCGATAATAATAGTTATTACGACTATTTAATTGACATGTATAAAAGTAGCGCAACAAATAACGCCGTTATAAATAATATTTCGCGTTTATTATATGGGGGCGGGGTTAAAAGCCTAAGAGCAGACAAAAAGCCCGGCGAGTATGCACAATTTAAAACAATATTTGAAAGCGACTGTATTAAAAAGTTTTGTTTTGATTACAAATTATTAGGCCAAGCGGCTTTTCAAGTACATTATACAAAAGATCATAAACGCATTAAGCGGGTTTATCATATTCCAATTAATTTATTGGCACCCGAAAAATGCAACGAAGAAACGGGCAACATTGAGGGCTATTATTTTTCTAATGACTGGAATAATACGCGAAAATATGCGCCGGTAAGATATTCGGCTTTTGGTTATTCAGACGACGAAGTAGAAATTTTAGTATTAAAAAATTATTGCGTAGGTTTAAAATATTTTGGGGCACCGGATTATATCGCGGGGCTACCTTATGCGTACATGGAAAAAGAATTAAGCGCCTATTTATGTAACGAAATTGATAACAGTTTTTCGGGCACGAAAATAATAAATTTTAGCGCAGGAATACCAACGCCCTCGGAACAAGATATAATTACAAGTAAGGTAAAAGAAAAGTTAACAGGAGCCCGAGGCGAAAAAATAATAATTAGTTTTAACCATGACGAAAATAGTAA
>Ga0209337_1003766_pt1 | contig 10644 bp, 14 predicted proteins | sample LinPmetageLP53_FD_184044 | JGI IMG/M metagenome (GOLD analysis project Ga0209337, IMG submission 184044) | Marine viral communities from the Pacific Ocean - LP-53 (SPAdes) (version 2) | ecosystem: Environmental > Aquatic > Marine > Oceanic | place: Pacific Ocean | collected 2010-02-08 | reverse complement strand
GCTTCGGCCTCTTTGTCGGACATTGGCGTGATAGTACGAGCTGACCGCACAGCACCGGCCAGCGAACCGGCTCCTCGCGCTGTGTTAATATCACCAGCTACAGCAACAAAGCCACTCGGTGGCTTGCGTGTATGGTGAACAAGATCAATGGCCGCATCGCAGCGATTTGCTATGTCAGCAAATACATCAAGAACGGCTTCTATCTGCTTGTTATTGTTCTCTTCTGCCCAGTGAGCCTTAACTAAAGGATCAACTTGAAGGACGCTGATATCATTGCGTTGCATTTGTTCGACAACCTGTTCAGCCGCTATTGCTGGCATGACAACGTTATCGACAGGCTCGGCCACGATCATCTTGCAGTCGCGACCCGAATCCAGAAACAGCCAGCCCTCCAACTCAACGGGCGGTATCTGATAATGCTCGCAAATGGCCCAAACGCGCCGCATTAGTTCATCGCGGGGGTCTTCAAGGTTATAATGCCAGACTTTAACCCGTTCTTTGATTGGCACACCCAACAAGTCACGGCCCGTTGCCAAGGCAACAGCTTCAATCATTTCCAGCGTCGTCTTGCCAACGCCCCCAGGCGACACGGTGGTTGCCACATAGTTTCGGATCAGATGCTTGCCATACAACCACTGACGAGGCTCAGTTGCACGCATGTCGTTTGCATCGAATTTTGAAGCCGTTATCGCTGCATTTGTTTCTATCACCCCTCGTCTGACAGCCTCAACGCCTTGCTTGACCCAGACATCGTTCCAATCGTCACCGACGTTGGAGGGCAGCACTATCGAATTTGGTTTTGCTGCCTTCGCTCCGATTAAGCCAGCATTTTGTGCATCGTTATCCGCTGCAACAACAATTTCGGCTTTTGGGTATGATTTTCGCAAGCCGCTAACCACTGGCTTTAAATTTCCAGCGTCGAAGGCGACAATCGTGCAAATGTCAGTAGCTTCGTAAACCGAGGCTCCTGTTGCATAGCCTTCAGTAACAAAAATCTTACGATCAGGTTTTCCCAGCATAAAAAACCCGCCTTTTTTGGCACCGCCAACCAAAAACTTTTTGCGACCATTGTTATCAATGGTTTGATGCGAAATGACTTTGCCCGAAAAATCAATAATGGGAATTAATAATTTTTCACCGTCCATCAACAGGCCGTGTGCTTTGACCTGCTTTTTCTTTAAATATGGGTGATTGTTTTCTGCTGAATGGGCGTGTGCGATATCCGTTTCTGCTTGTACAGCGGCCTCTTCCCGCCGATTTTCAATCATTGTTTGTTGAACCGCACGCGCTTGTTTTAAATCTTTTCTCTCAGAGAATGAAAGAGTCGATGTGCTTTTAGAACACCAATCAACTTTGCCGCGCTCGTATTTCCAACTACCAAAAGACCCATATAAAATTCCATTAAGGTCGGACAACACGTACCACCCAGAGGCATTGCTACTATTTTTCGCAAAAAGATCGCAAACTCGGTGGATTTCGTTGTCAGCAATGGCAACACCTTCAATCTTTAAACCAAAATCGTTTGCAGCCAAGGTGAAGTCTTGCACAGATTGCAAACCTTCTGGCTCAGTGGCTAAATAAATATTTTGGGAAAGTGCAACCACTAAAACGGAATCTCGTCGTTTAGTTCACCCGTTAAACGCTGGTTTGCCATTTCGCTAATCGTCACACGAAGAAAAGTAAGCCACTGTTCTTTGCTTAATTTTCTGAGATCAAAAGTATTTATGCTTTCAAGATATTTACCGCCGACTTTGCCAGCCTCGAAAAGCATTTGATCTTCTTCTTTGGCCCAATCCATCTTTTTTTTCTCCCACAGTTGCATGTGATCCATCGAACAAAACACTAAACTTGGCCCTACTTTTTTTTGTAACCTTGGATCAATTCCAAATCCGCGCTCACATCGAAAGCAAACCGCGCAAGCCACTAGGCACCTGCGTCAAGCCAGCGGGTTCCATCCTCCAAACAATAAGTGACCGCTACGTCGTCAACCGTCACAACCTCGCCTTTAATAAAAGAGGGACGATAACGCTGGTCTGAACAACCCTCACGCTGTTCCGCAACAGTCAAATTCTTGTCATGCTTTTTGCAAAACCAACCAGCCAGTTCTTTTGTTTGACTGTAAACGCACGTCCGACAGTTCCGGTCAGGGGGTTTTCCTTCGTGGCAAATATCGCTTAATGCACACCATCGGCAGATAAAATAATCTGGTTTTTCCGAAACACGATTGGGCAATACATCAGGATTTCTAATAATCCGCTCACCGCGCCTTGCATAAAACTCCGCTGCCTCTTTATTAAAGTCGGTTCGAACAGCGTCCCAGTCACGACCACCGGACGAAGACACAACGAGGTATCCTCTTTTTTGGCCTCGATAGAGCATATACAGTTGATGTTGACTGTAATAAGTCTCGTTAAATGCTTTAAGAGTGTTTTTTTCACCAACATCTTTTTTTAATTTTTTAAATTTAGCAAAACTCTTTTCGTTCACACACTTAATTTCTAAAACGTGCCAAGTTTTTGGAGCTTGTTTTAACCCCAGAATTTCACCGTCTAAATGACCACGGAAGTGACCGTCATAATCGACGACTTCTATCTGCTTATTCGTTTCTGGATCATTCGCAATTACAGTCAAGCCATCGACTAATCTGAGCCTATCGACAATCAAATCTTCTGTTCTGTGACCGTCTGCAAAATTTTTGAGTGTTTTTGCCTTAAATTTTTCAACACCAGCCATATAAAAACTGTAATATGTTTTGCGCTCACACCCACCGACTCCTGACATGCCGAGATAAGTCCTGCCAGTTTTTTTATTTTCTTTTTCTTCAAGAGCCTTATCAGCGGCTTCAAGAGTCGGGTCACCAATCTCAATTATCATCGACAGCAACCATAACACGCTGGTTTCGACCAGAAATTCCTGGCCGCTTGCCTTCGTATGCAATTTTTCCTTTACGATGAAGGTTGGCAAACCTTGCAGTGATCGAACTGTAACTTGTCACTCCATGACGGATTTGGGCAAGCGACCTTACTTCGTCACTGATTAAACCTTTTTTACTTTCAATTAAAATATCATAAACAATCTTTTCTAAGACTGTCGCATCAACGTGTTTAAACGCCTCAAAACTTGTGTTCATTACACCCTCACAAAAAAAGGGGAGGTAGCGTTTGCCACCTCCCCAAGCCTACGACCAAGGAGCTTCGACTGCATTATCAATTGTTTTTGCAGCAGACGGGGGAGACGAACCCTTGGTTGTAGGTAAATAATCAAGCGCAATATTTCTATCTCCGTAACCACCGGAGCCAGATTCTACGCCAATGTCGAGCGTTAAATTACGGCCAAAAAGCTGGTCGGTGTCTGAAACCATGCCTTTTAAATCCAATGCAACACCAAGTTTGTTAAATTCCTTTTGTGCAATTTCCCTTGCCGTTGGGTTCGCATTCCAAAGGTTAAATCGGTGCCAAATTTTTCGCGTGTTTTGCAAAGTAAATTCGACCTCCAAATAAGTGTTGCCAGCCGCACTTTTCTTTTCCGTGCAGTTAGTAACACTACCTTCGTATTTGCCTTCTTCTAGCAAACCTCCCCCCGTGCTTGTGTTATCTGGATCAATCGTTATCGCATTGAGCAACACTGTCATTTTAACTCTCCTTTATTGCATTAATTAATGAGGGCCATTCCAAAGGCAGTTCTTCGGGAATGGGATACCTGCTTTTCGCCACATATGCGGGTCGCGCCCCAGTTCTGAGGACACGCTCACCTGTGCCAACGGCGCGGGTTCTTGTACGTCCAAACCCAGCGTCCGTTTCCTTGATTGCCGTTCTGTAATCTGCGTAGCCGATTATATCTGAATGTTCAGAAATAAGGTCACTGGCTTTTTTGTGCAGCTTCAGTTCAAATCTATCGTAGCCATCTTGATCAGGAGCCTCGTATTTGCGAATAGCACTGTGGGCAATCATTATGACGGCCATTTTTTTTGACTTTCTAAGCACCTCTAATTTGGCAAGAACATCTCGCCAAATTTCGGTTGCAAACTGAAATCCTCTTCCATATCCAGGGTCTTCAATTGATTTAAAATTATGTACGTCGCAAACCTTTTGCCAGACTATCGGCTCAAGCCAATCCATCGAATCAATAACGACGGTCTTATATTTATGCTCTTCATTAACTAACGTAGAAATTGCATTGATAATTTCGTCATACGTTTTTATTTCGTCGAACCGATCAGGCCCGATAACACCAACACCGTTTTCTGTGCTTAAAAAAATTGGTGTAGGTGCGCTTGCGGCAAAGGTGCTTTTGCCAACACCAGCGCCACCGTAAATGGTAATTCGAGGCGGCTCCATTTTTTGCCCTTTTACAATGTCACTCAACTTCATCTTTCTCTCCCTCTTTTGCTAAACCTGCTTTTACAAACAGGTCGATTAATGTTTCTTCGCGTAAGCAGTACAAACGTGGCGACCGATCAGCCCGTAAAGCTACAATCTGTGCGTCATCTTGATCGAAAGCTGCGTACAGAAATTTAAAACCAGCGGCACCCTTGCGTCTTTTGCATTCCACCGTGTACGGACCCAGCCGCACATCCCCCGCAAAATCCTCGCCCAATTGATTTTTAAATGCGCCACTTCCGAAAACCCTCCGTGAAATTACTCCGACATCGCCAAACACTTGTTTGACTTCATTTTCAAGCTCACGGCCTCTGGCTTTATTTCTTGCGTTCATCGCCACAGTTTCCAATCGTCTGGTACGCTTCTTGGTGATCGTTTGCGGTAACTTCACCTTTTGTTACTTTAAAAATCCGCGCACAGATTTTTGCTCCTGGCCTCATGCGGCCATTCGCATAATAATGCACGGCAGGTCGGCTACATTGGAAAAGCCTTGCCGCCTCTGAAAAATTTAGATCGTTTTTTGTGAGCCATTCGATTAATAACATTATGCTATTTTTAATGATTAAAAGTAATTTCTAGTATTCTGTATCATGTGTAATTTTTCGTGACAACTGTTTTCTGATGTTATATAAACGTGGTCAATAATTATCACTTTTAGTCTTATTCTCTGTGAGAGGGGGAGTAAGTGGCAAAGAATAGAATACGAGAATTAGCAGCACAACACGACGAAACTATTAGTAGTCTTGCTGGAAAAGTGGGAATGAAGTCGGCTGCGTTGCGGCGATACACTCGATTGGTTGACGGCAATCAAGAAGCACAACCAAATGCTAAGTTAGCTGAGAAACTAGCCAAGGCTTTGAACGTCAGCGTTCAAGATGTTATGGGTTTGCCACGGCATACTCCACCTGACATTGCCACAGAGTATTTAAAGATTCCTGTTTTTGGCGCTCACGCTTTGATGTCTGGCGTTATCAACATCGAAGACCCTATGGATTATGTCGATCCAATGCAAGTTCACAAAAACGGCAAAAACGGCTATGCGGCCTACGTCGTCGATTCTACTATGGAGCCGAGATTAAAGGTTGGCGAAATGGTTTACACGTTACCAGGCAAACCAGCAAAACGAGGAGATGAAGTTGTTGTTCATTTCATCAAAGAAGGATGTCGCGTTGCCTATATAAAGACATTTGAAAGATCTGATAAAACAAAAGTTACATTTAGTGATTTTAGTAATAACGATGAAGTGACCTATGATTCTGATGAAATAGTTGCCATCGACGTTGTTATCGGAAATTACTTTATGTAATTTTTATTTGACTTAAAGTCATTTAATACTCTAACATCATTGTCCAACCTCTCGCACCCGCGAGAACTTAGGAGGTATGATGTTAAAAAATATTTTCACTTTTTTTGCGTTCAGCGGTTTTTTAATTGCTGGTTATTTTGCACTCGTCATCGGCTGTTCTTTTGTTGAAGGATGTTTGCCATGAGTGGAGCGCATCTACTATCAATCAAGCAAGTTTGTTTTGAACTCTGGGGTCAATGCACGATTAGTGAGCGTCAGCGGCTTAACCGCTGGTTCGACAGCGACCAAATCAAGTTCGTGTTGAATAACAAACGAAAATGGATTCCTAAAAGTGAGATTGAACGGATAACTGGTGTGCATGATGTCTGATTGCCCCGATTGTCATGGCAATGATTATTACGAGAAGGACGGCAAATTTATTACTTGCCATTGCGTCCCGTTTGATCCTGTCCACAAACCCTCCCACTACACCAATGGTGGTGACGAGCCGATCAATTTCATTTTCTCTTGGGACATGGGTTACCACGAAGGCAATATCGTTAAATACATAGTCCGGTGGGAGAATAAAGGAGGCGTTCAAGACTTGGAGAAATGCGCCTGGTACGTGAACGATCTAATAAGAAAGACAAAAAGAAATGGTGGGTAGGCAAGCAAATAACGACCAAGCGAATTGGCGGTTCACCGAAAGCAAAGCAAATGCGGGAGGTGGTGAGGTTGGATTTAAACCTCTCAAGGTTCCAAAATGGGAGCTAGATGGAAAATTTGAAGATCACCCTAATTGCCAAAGTGACCGATTGCCAAGCTACGGTTATCTACCGATCTCGAAAGTTAGAAGCCTTCGACGATGAAGTGTGAGGACTGTTTAGGAACAGGGTATCTATGTGTAGAAGATACAATCGGAGGACATAGCTCGAATGGTCCTTGGCAAAGCTACAAGATTAGGCGGATCGAGTGTGAAGAGTGTCGGGGGTTTGGAGAGGTGGACGAGGATTGATCCACCAGCTTTCCCCAGCAATTTCCATCGTTTTCAAAAAACTTTCAACAAATTTATTTGCTGCATCTTCGGTTGCAAACTCGAAAACCATTGCTGACTTAGTACCACCGCCTTGGTTCTGAGTCGCAACAACATCAAAACCATTTTCCTCTTTGTAGATTTTTATTGTGTTCATTTTGACCCCGTTTCGTAAGAATCAAATTCTGACACATTTCTAAAACCTCGCAACAAAAATTAGGGGAAAAATATACCGGTATATTCTATAGGTATATTTTTCCCCTAATATTGTAATATTATTACGCTACAAACAATTCGGAAGGTTCAGAGATCAACTGTAACTGTGGAAACTGTTTTTCGTAACCTGGCATTTTTCGACGTATAAACCCCGGAATCTCAAATTTTGTTAAATTGTACATATACTTAGAAAAATGTTTTTTTCTGCAAGCGTCAAATTGTATTAACTTAATGATCATAGTGCTTGATCCATGTCCTCGAAAATAATTGCTCCTAATAAAAAAATGAGCCATTTGTCTCTCGAAATGTATCAACATATCAATTGTAGGAATAAGAAAGGTTGTTCTCCGGTCATCAGGGCATCGCCGTTTAACCACGGCTCCTCGTTCAACTAAATGATTGATTATACCACCAGCAGTTTTGTCACTGACATATAACGAGTTCGTAACGGTGTTTTGTTTTGTTGCACGATTTTGAACCATATCCGAATATAAAATGTGCATAAGCATACGAGATGGAGTTGGTTCCCAAAAAGCACCTAACACATCATCTCGTTTTGCCATCGTGTGCATACTTTGGATGCGTGTGTCACAGTGAGCTAAAAAATCAACTCTGTACGATTCTGCTTCTTTGTACAGAAACGACATTCTTTTCTGCATAACATGCGGTGCGTCTGGTCCTGACTGACGGTATTTGACGCCCCCCTCTAATGCGTTTTCAGTAATAGATATTCTTTTATATAATTCTGTTTGTTTTTTTTCACTCATATCACTCTCCCAAATTTAAGTGTATCGCCCCAATCGGTGTGCTGTCTATCTAGCTCGACCGTTATTTTTTTATTTCTTCTAGGGTCATTCAGCCAGTGGGCATAAACCGTTTGGGTAAAAGAAATCGAATGATGGCCCATCCAATACGTAATTTCCGCATCACTGGCGGTGGTTTCATAAATTAGGTAACTTGCATAATAGTGCCTCAGATCGTACCAAGTAAATTTACGTACATTGGCTTGCCGACACGCTGGATATAGATAGTGTTCATTCCATTTTGTGTTGTCAAAAATATTTCCAACAACATTTGGGAAAACTAAATCTTGCTGACACTCCTTTGGAGGTTGTCTGAGTTTCCACTTTTTAAGTGCTTTTTTCACAGCGCTCGCCATAGGCATGGACCTACGCGCTCTTTCTGTTTTGCCTGATCCCAGCGTCCCGTCTAATTGTCGTCCATATTTGACCACGATAGAGCCAGTATCCTCTTCATCACCGAAATTGACCTCTTCATCACCGAAATTGACCTCTTGCCAGTGCAGCCCTGCCAACTCGCCTGGACGCATCCCTGTCAGTGCTGCTGTGATGGCACAAACTCTCATTTTGATGTTTTTAATATTATCTATGACCTCATGCAAAACAGGTTCGGCTATTCTTACTCTTTCCTTGGGAATTTTTTTTATTTTCTTTAGGATGACTTTATCCATTGGACTTACTTTCAGAATATCATTCTGAATCGCCCAATCAAAAACCATTTTCAAAGATATGACTTTTTGATTGCGTGTACTTTTTCCGGCATCTTTAAAAACTGACTGTAGTGACTTCTGAAGCTCTAGGACTGAAAAGTCAGCCATAAGCATATCTCCAAAACTTTTTTGTTTGGAAGCCTCATCTTTAAATTTTAGATAAATAAATTTTTCCGCTTGAAGTAGCTGACTTCCGACAGCCGTTACTCTGGTCTTTTGCACACGCCCTTGCTTCCACCCGTCGTCCTGATACTCTTTCATAAAACCAGAAATCCAAATTTTTTCTTTCTTGCCGTTAGCCAACTTTCTCTCTTTATATTCACCAACACATTCGGAAAAAGTTTTGCCATTCGGAACCCGCGCAAAAACCTGACTTCTGAAATCCGCATATGCGTTATCATAAAGTTCGATGGCCTCTTCGTAAGTTGCCGCTGTGACCCGTTCCGCGCCTCCGAATAACCCTAATTTGGCATAATATGTTCCGCGTTCCGCACGAAAGCCAATTTTTTTCCTATCTCTTGGCTTGATTTTTGGCATTTTTGACATCCTTTTTAATCACATCAACGTCAGTATATATGACATTAAGTAATAAAAAAAGAGCTTAACGACCAATTGACTCTTTTTGGCCAAAATAAAAATTGGCGAAAAAAAATCCCAAAACCGTCCCAAACGTGATTTCTCTTAATAAATCTAATCAAGTTTGAATCGTAAGTTATTGAAAAGATTGGTGCGCCCGGCAGGATTTGAACCTGCGACCAATTGATTAAAAGTCACATTTTGTAATTAAAATGACCATTTAATAACAATAACTTACGAGAAACCTTCTTATTACCTAACGAGTATAGTTATATAGGGTATTATCAGAGAATGCAAGGGTATGTTATTTTATGTTAGTTTTTAAATCCCAATTCCGTCCCAAAACGAATTACTCAATTGGTGGCTTGATAAAAACTGTTCTTTCGTCTTTGTTTACATATGCCATTCGCACGTTCAAAAGTTTCTGAGTGTCGGATAGTTTTCTGTAGATTCTTTCTGGTTTGCTTCGCCCAGGGTTAATTCTTTTTGAGTCTGACTTACTGTCCAAAAGAATTATTTGACCCGTATCGTTTACGCAGATTAGGTCTGCTGGACCCTGCGCAGCCAATGGTCTAAAAACGTAATATCCAAGTTCTAGCATATATTCCGTAAGGATAACTTCACACAGTTGACCCAATTGATGCGAGTCAAACGGCAATAGAGGCGATTCTTTGCGAAAGTCTCATCGCTCGATCAGGTGTTTGCTCTTTCGCCCAAACACTATCTAACATCTCCTCGGCAACCCATTTCCAATCTCTATTATCCATCGTCTTGGCAGCTTCGCGGACCAATGCGTGTGTTTTTTTGAAAAGCATAAAACGACCTAGACCTAACTGAAAACACATATTGGCTAAAACTTTCTGCACTGTTTCCGGTAGGTCGTCAAAATTAGCGTAAACAATTTTGCAATCAGCTATAGTGCGGGAGATATCTTTTTCAAATAGCTCGTTTGTTCTCTCCACCGAAACCGGTGTGCCAACGGGCTGATCGTATTCTGGGTCCACGCCAGCAATGCAGAGGTGTCCAATTGAACAAGTTTTAAATCCAATATGGTCCCTATATACCTCGTGCTTCAGACCCTCGTCAGCGATTAGCTCTTCACGTAATTCATCCAAATTCATTTTGTCACCCTTGCTCGCGCTTTCGACATCGCACGATTACCAAACCAAAATGCAACAATAGCAGAAAAAATTGCTTGAGTTTCGTCATCCCAAATCGCCAACATTCCCGCCGATAAATCCATTCCCGACGTGTTGACCATCGTGTAGAGCGTCACTCCTTTGACGGTGGCAAACAATACGAAAAAAGAGTAAGTTAGAACTGGCCGAACAGAACCACGCAAACCGTTAACAAATTTGCCAGCGTCTAAATTCTCGTCGTGCTTGTAGATGGCCTGTGCCTCAACAATATCGGCTTTAGCATCCAGTTCGTTTAGTTTAAGTTCTGACAATTTGTCTGCGTATCTGGCTTTCGCCTCAAGCATTTTAATGGCTTGTTCGTCGGCTTGTTTTTGTTTGAAAAATCCAAGAACTTCTGGGACGATTGACGTTCCAAAACCGAGAAGTGTGCCTAATAAAGAAATCATGCAAATAAGCCCATTATCGTTTTGCCTGGAAGCTAGTGGCTCCAAAATAGACGGAGATTA
>Ga0209337_1003763_pt1 | contig 10650 bp, 15 predicted proteins | sample LinPmetageLP53_FD_184044 | JGI IMG/M metagenome (GOLD analysis project Ga0209337, IMG submission 184044) | Marine viral communities from the Pacific Ocean - LP-53 (SPAdes) (version 2) | ecosystem: Environmental > Aquatic > Marine > Oceanic | place: Pacific Ocean | collected 2010-02-08 | reverse complement strand
ATAAGTATAATGACAAAAGAATATGTCAAGCTTGCTGCTTTAATAGAAAATAAATTAGGCAAGAGTGATTAACGGTTAAACTCTGATCATCTCAGTTACCGAGCGCGATACTGCGATACCAAACCTGGGAGCCTATTTTATAACTCTCTAATTTTTATGAACTTCGAATTTAAAATATTTTAGAGAGTTTAGTACGATGAGCAAGCTGCGTGAGTGCTGCATAATTTTTCTGATCAGGGCAGGCCAAATACTTAGCGGTTATACGCCTGCTCCTGATTAGTTTAATCAAATTTTATATTATGAATACAGAAATATTTTTAGGAGTAGTATGTGCTATATTATTATATGTCACATGGGAAACAATTAAATTAAAGAAAAAACAGAAAGAGCATGACACCAAAAGAAAACAACGAAAGACTGGATCGTCACGAAAAGGTAATCGAAAAGCTAATCGCCCAAGTGGCAAAGCTACAAGTAGCAAATAACATACAAAACTTTCTCAATGAAGCTAATTCAAAAGGTAACGAGAAAGACATTTCTGATTCGTCCCTCAGGTCGTAGCACAGATTTTATATCTCCATCCTTTGGTTATGGCTGCTTATATAACTGTTCATATTGTTATATGAAACGCCATAAACCTACGGGATTGAGTGTGGCAACAAATACAGGTGACATACTTACAGAAATAAACAACCATGCATACTTCACACCAGTGGAGAAACCCAACCAGACACATGCAGATTATACTACGTACGACATTAGTTGTAACGAAGACTTTGCATTGCATTACAAAATGCATGAGTGGGAAAGAATCTTTGAATTCTTTAGGGATCATCCTGTTGCAATGGGGAGTTTTGCTACTAAATATGTAAACCCTATATTTACAAACTTTAATCCTGAAGGTAAAATACGTATTAGGTTTAGTTTGATGCCACAATACATGTCTACATTACATGAACCAAATACATCTAAGATCATTGATAGAATTAAAGCTATTAATGCGTTTATAGATGCAGGCTATGATGTACACATTAACTTCAGTCCAGTTATTGTAGAAGATAATTGGTTAGAAGATTACGAAGAACTGTTTACTATGGTTAACGATTACGTTGACTATAAAGATCAGGTTAAAGCAGAAGTAATATTTTTAACACATAATGAAAAGAAACATGAAGAAAATTTAGTAAAACACCGCGAAACAGAAGTACACCTATGGAATCCTGCAATACAGGAAGAGAAAGTCTCGCAATACGGTGGAACTAACATAAGGTATGCTAGACATTTAAAGCATTTGTACATAGATGCATTTAAAGCTTTGCATGAAAAGATCATACCTTGGAATAAAATCAGATATATATTTTGAAAAAAGGATACCATGACTACACTCCTGTAGTTAAAGAAAAGAAATCTAAAAAGAAAAAGAAAGATACAACAGGTCTTGTAACAAAAGACGTGTTTGAACTTCAATTCGGATTTGAATACCCAAAAGTCTATCAAAAGTATAGACATGTAGAACCAATTAAATACCCTAAAACAGACGGAAGCAATGGCAAAGTTAGTAGATTTCGCTGAGTTGGGCCTTATCAAGGTCCCTGAGCAAACAGAGACTTACATACCAGTAAGTCACCAACAATTAGTGACAAGAATTAAAGAAGCAGGTACAAAACATTATAATACTGCACCTTTTGAAGAGAAACTAGAAGTAAATCATAGAGGCCAACAAATGTTTGGTAGTATGACATTTCACCACGGCGGTAGCTTATCAAATGGTAGCGGTATGAATAGAAGTATTGGCTTTCGTAATTCTTATGACAAGACATTACCTATAGGTGTGTGTGGTGGAGCATCAGTATTTGTATGCTCTAACCTTATGTTTACAGGTGATATTATTAAAATGCGTAAACACACACAGAATGTAGAAGAAGATTTAGATGTTCTTATACAAAAGCTGTTTGCTGATGTAGATCGTCGATATGATCAATCTGTTAAAGACAAATTGACTATGGAACAAATATATTTTAGCGATACAGACGCAGGAAATTATTTAGGTCAATTATTCGTAAATCAAGGTATTTTAAATGGTGCACAGCTTAAGAAAGCAACAGATGAATGGTTTAACTCTTCAGCATTTACAGAGCGTACGGCGTGGTCAGCATATAATGCATGCACAGAAGCGCTTAAAACTGCGCATCCTATGAACGCTTTGGAAAAGTATACCAAATTACATACATTTACAAAAGATTATTCGATAGATCCTTATCTTCATATGTTAAAAGAAGATGATCTACCGTTTTAAAAATATGTATGAAAAAAAGTCCTTACAATGGTAGAACAGTAGGTTTATTCGAGATACGTCATTTATATAATGTATTAAAGTTTTATTATGACGATCTTGAAGACTTGCCTATTGAGGCTGTAACAGATATAATGCGTATGGAATTTGGTTGTAAAGTAGCTAAAAATGACGTATATTTATATCTTCTTATGGCGCCACATTGGGACAATGATGGTAATTTAATTGGCAATGAATAATTGTATACAATGTAAGGAAGAATTAAGATGTTTATCAGATGATGTGCTGATGAATTTAACTGAAGAGGAACTAGATAAATATTTAAACTGCAATGAAAGTGTCTTTAAACTTAACCAAGTTGAAAGGCAACAAACTGACTCCGAGCGAGTTCGTGTATATGCTACTAAAAAGCGAAGGCACGAAACAGTTAACTAAGTACTTAGAAATTTTACCCATAGACAAAGCGAAATTACAAGAGCGCGGCTTTATTAAAATAATGCCCGATGAGTCTCTTACGCTTCGACAAAAGGCTTTAGATTTATTTGTAGTTAGAGGATGTGAAGATTGTTGGAATCAATTTGCTACTGCCTATCCTATAAAAGATCAAGGTAGACCTTTACATAATGATATGAAGCGTAACAAGCTTAAATACATAGCATTAATAGAAAGGAATCCTGACTTGCATGAAATCATTATTAAAGCTATTGCAGCTGAACATGAAGATAGAAAGCAAGCCAGTTACACTAATGAGTTTCGCCCAAGATGGAAAATGATGAGCTCATATATAAACCAGGAGGCCTGGACTATGTATGATGGAATTGAACCTCCTGAACCTAAGGACGAACAAACCTATGGAGGAGATTTAATATGAGCGAAGAAATAAAAGCTTTGCCGTGGAGACATATATCACAAGCATCTAATACAGCGCTTAGATATATTGACGGCCGAAGAAAAGGTGAAATTAAATCCCTACTTACCCCTTGGAAAAAGTTTAATAGCATATCCATGGGTGGTATTGAATGGCAGACTATCACAACTATTGCTGGTATGTCTGGTAGCGGTAAAACAGCAGTTCTTGGTCAACTAGAAACAGGATTAAAAGATCTTAATCCTGATCAAGACTTTGCTATATTATCATTCAACTTTGAGATGTTATCCTCAAGGCTAGTAGCCCGTAAACTTAGTAATAAAATGAAAATTACTACACAGCAATTGTATAGTGCGTCAGAGAGCTTTAAGCTTAATGATAATTATTATATGAATGCAGTACAGGAAGCTCGTAAGTTGAATAAGTATGATATATACTATGTTGATATACCCGGTAGTGTTAAATCTTTAGAAGCAACAGTTTTAAAGTTTGCTAAAGAGATTGACAAACCGGTTATTGTCATGTTAGATCATACATTACTTGTAAAAAAGGCAGGCGGTGCGCAGGATAGAGATCTTCTCTATGATTTGATGGCTATGTTTAATGGTTTAAAAAAGCTTATTAAGGTATCTTTTATCTTGATTTCTCAAATGAACCGTAACATAGAGCATTCAGAGCGTATACAAAACCCTGATTTACATTACCCTAAAAAGCAAGATATATTTGGTGCAGATGCATGTTATATGTACTCTGATATTGTTGTGGTAACACACAGACCGGAGATGCTTGGTGTTAGGGCGTACGGTCCAAAGAGGTGGCCTACAGACAATGCTATATTTTGGCATTATCTAAAAGTTCGTGAGGGTGAGCCTTGCATAGCCTTAATGGAAAATAATCTAGCACATAACCAAATACTAGATGCAAAACCAATTTATTCAACTAAAACCGAAACAGAAAATGAGTGATGAACCAATTATGTGGGGGTGGGAACCAAAACCCCAACCAGAAACAGTTCGTAGCAAAGAACACCAAGAGTATCTTATAGCTGCATGGAACTCAAAAGTTCCTAAAGATAAACAAATTACAACCATACTTGAATTAATAGAAGCTTTAAAAGCAGAGTTAAAAGAAGGTATCAAAGAAAATCAAAAATAATGGCACAAGAAGTATTAATAGTTGGCGCAAGTGGAACAGGGAAATCCACTTCAATTGAGAATTTAAACCCTGAGTCTACATTCATTGTTAACGTAGCTCGTAAAGCGTTACCGTTTAGAGGATGGAAGACAAAATATCCTACATTCGACAAAGAGAATCCGCAAGGTAGATTCTGTTCTACAGATGTACCGCACGAAATTCTCGGCTGTTTGAATTACATTAACGAAAAGCGTCCTGAAATAAAGACAATTATTGTTGATGATTACCAATACACTATGGCTAATGAGTATATGCGTAGAGCTAATGAAACCGGCTTCAAAAAGTTTACTGAGATTGCTCAGAATGCTTGGTCAGTTATCAATGCAGTTAAATCTATGCGTGATGATTTATTAGTTGTATTTATGATGCACTCAGAAACTACATTTGATGCGCACGGTAACAAAGTTACCAAAGCTAAAACTATCGGTAAAATGATGGACAATGTAGTTACCCTTGAAGGTATGTTTACAATTGTATTGTATACAGATGTCACAAAAAGTGAATCTGGTATGACGTATTCGTTTGTTACACAAAACGACGGCGCTAATACCGGCAAAACTCCAAAAGACATGTTTGGATCTGTTAAAATACCAAACGATTTAGTAATGGTAGCAGATGCTATCGAAGAATATAATAACTAATTTTAAAAGAGAGAAAAATGTACGGAAGTAACGTAGAAAGTAACAGTACAGGTGGCGCAGTTCCATCGGTAGGTATTCAAGAAAATTGTGAACTTGTTGGCGTAACGCTAAACATGGACAAAGGCGGAAGACTTGACTTTGAATTCAAGCAGTCTAATGGTGCAAGTGTAAAACATGCAGAATTCCCTGCTAACCCAGATTATGGTGATGTAGAGAAACAAGCTACAGACGTATCACGTCGTGTAAAGCATATTGCTACTAAATTTATGCCTGAATCAGAATTTGTAATTGATAATGTAACAACGTTTGGCGAGTACGCAAACAAAGTTATATCTCTTATGGGTCAAAAGTTTACTGGTAAGAAATTTAGAATGCTATTTATCTACAGAGGTAAATATGCGTCTCTGCCAAAGTATCCTAACTTTATTGAGTCTATGGATGTGCCCGCAGATAAGACTAACATTTATATTTCAGATTGGAATAAGAAGAAGTTAGTTAAGCCTGAACCAGACGCTACAACAGTTACAGCTGACACAGTGATGTCAACAGGCGGTGCTGAAATGCCGTTCTAATGTACGGCAGTAAAGTAGTAGAGCTAAGTGATGACGAGATTCTAAGCAGAATTACATGCATAGACATCTTTGCTTACTACATAGGTAAAGATTTTAAGATGGGGAGAGCTATGTGCTCTCCTCTTCGTAAAGACAAATCTCCTTCTTTTACTGTGTTTAGACACAACAGTGGTAAGTTCTTTTTCAAAGATTTTAGTACTGGTGATTCAGGAGATTGTTTTACATTTTTAACACAAATGTACGGTCTTAAAAGGTTTGATACATATCGTCTTGTAGATAATGACTTTCAATTAGGAATATCTACAACATCTTTTACTGCCCCCACTCAAAAACATATTGGGGAGCATCTAAAAGAGTATGAAAACGTTGAGCCGTCTTCTACTACAATACAAATTAAATCACGTCCTTGGAATAATAAGGAAGACAAAACTTTTTGGTCTAAATATGGAATATGTTGTAACATCCTTAATAAATTTCACGTCCAGCCCGCAGAACACGTGTGGGTTAATGATAATCTCATTGTTAGCGCTAATCATTACAATCCGATATACGCTTATAACTTTGGACAAGGAAAAATAAAAATATACCAACCATATAGCAAATTTAAATGGCTTAGTAATACTAGTGTATCTGATCTTCAAGGTTTGAGCCAACTGCCTAAAAGCGGCGATACACTAGTTATTACTAAATCACTAAAAGATGTTATGTGTTTAGATATATGGGGAATACCTGCAATTGCTCCAGCGTCAGAGAGTTGTGTCATTCCTGCAGATATTGTTAAGAATTTATATGACAGATTTGCACGAATATACATATTATATGACTTTGATCGCACTGGCGTATCTTTTGCTAATAGACATAGGAAACTGTATAAATTTATACCGTTATTTTTCACTAATGGAAAATTTAATACCTTTGACTACAAATCAAAAGATTTGTCGGACTTTATAGCTAATCGTAGTTTAAAGGATGCGGCAGAGTTAATAGAATATGTATGCCAAGAGGAATATTTATACCAGGGAACGTCCCATCAAGCAAGAATGGTAGAAGATGGACAGGACGATATTTTATAGTATCTAAGCAAACTGCTAGATATTATAAGAGTAGTAAAAAGTATTGGATTGAAAATAAGAAAGAGTTTTTAAAATTACTAAAAGGCAAAGATTCACAGAATAAAAAACCTTACAGAATATCATTTAAGTTTATACGTAAGAGCAGACATAAGTTTGATTATATCAATCCTGCCCAAACAGTACAAGATGAAATGGTAAAGTATGGGTGGATTTCTGATGACAATGCAGAGGAAATGCTTCCAATCTTTTTAGAATTTGAGTACGATAAAGACAATCCAGGAGTTTATATTAATGTATTAAAATCATAATTATGTCTATACCTAGAATTATATATCCAGAAGATTTTAAAACAAAGTGTTTTAATTATCTTCGACACTTTATGGATATTAGATTATTAACTTCTGCTATTGATAGTGGCAGAGATAATATTGTACGATACTATCTTGAGAATGCTCTTGATGATCCAGAATTATATGTGGATCACATGGTAGACGAAGGAGATCGTGTTGTTGCAAATGCAAAAATTCATGCGCATAAACAGCGTCAAGAATTATACAATGATTACATGGAATTATTAACACAAACACAAGAAAAACAAAATGTCCGAAGAGAATTACTACGCTAATGAAGCTATATCTAATAGCGACTTGGGTTATCTTAAGGTATCCCCAAGACAGTTTGTAATGCGCAAACAAAGAGAAATGCAAACCAAAAGTGCCGCAATGGAACTTGGTACTCTTATTCATAAATTTACGCTTGAACCTGACGAGTTTATTATAGCAGATGTAGAGCCTGTTACAGGTAAAATGGGTGAATACATTCAAGCATATTTTGAAATAGAGAAATCTGGAGTAGCAGAAGATAAAATTGCTGAGATGGCTTACGCACATGCTCAGTATAAACCATCTCACTCTAAACCAGAAACTATTCTCAAAAGTTTTAAGAAGAAGAAAGAAAACATAGATTACTATGAATTTTTAAAGAGAGCAGACGGTAAAATAGCTTTAGGTCAAAAAGACAAACAAGTTATTGAAGGTTGTTACACTTCTTTGCAAGCACATGTTGTATCAAATAAATTATTATTTTCGTCTCCAAATGAAAATACAGAGACATTTAATGAAAAAGAAATTTATTTTAAACTACATGATGTAGATTGTAAATCTAAATTAGATCGTCTTATCGTTGATAATGATAATAAAACTGTAACAGTGGTAGATCTTAAAACAACTAGTAATCAAGTTTATGGTACATGCACACCATTAGGCTCAAAAACTGGTATATTATTAAGAGACTGGCACACTACAGGGTTTATGTATTCTTGTTTACAATATTCTTATTACAGACAATTGGCTTTTTATATGCAGGCTGCAAAAGAACAATACCCGGATTACAAGGTTGAAGCATTTATTATTGCTGTTGACACCAAAGGATCTTATGACACAGCTGTTTATAAACTTCCAACTGAATGGATAAAAGAAGGCGAAGATGAAATAAAATGCCTTATCACTGAGTATAAACACTATAAAGAGTCTAACGTCTGGACTGTTAAGCAGGGTTACGAAGAAACTGTTGAGTATTAATTTTTAAATTTTCGCGATGAAGAGAGATTATGAAGGAAGGTTGATGCGAAATAAATCGTTTACTTATATATTACCTATGATGTCATTGTATTTTGACGTTAAAAAGCAAAATTTATTAAATACATTTATACGTACTGACGATCATCCTAAATTAAAAAACCATATATTTTTTCTATATAAATTTTCTGGAGAACAAAACTTTCTAGAGTACGAAGATTATTTAGAAAAGCAAGAATTGTTTGAAGTATCTTATGATCCTGACAAGCATCATACTATATATGCGTTTAAAATTCCGGATAGTCACAAAGATATATATGATAATTTTGTAAAAGGTAGATATTCTAAGTTTCCTCAAGACTATAAAGTCCACATATTTAAATTTCATGATATTACAAATTCTAGTCATAGAGTAGCGCAAGTTTTATTCAGACACCCTGATTTAAGAGAAGAGTGGGAAGAAAAACTAGGTGTGGTTATATCAGATGAGGCAGAAGTTTCTTCTCCTCCTGATTTAAAACTAGAGACATATCAAGATAAACATAAATATGTTAACCCTTTAAAACCAGAAGAAAAACCATTTGAATAAATGAAACTACAACAACACACAAACGTTAATGAAGTCATTGGCGTACAAAAACAACACAAGTTTAAAATTACGGACGGATCTCAGGCTATCATTATGGATAGCCTGATTAATTTATACTCGGACCCTATTGGTTCGATTGTCCGTGAGATCACTTCTAATTGTATAGATGCAAATCGTGAGCGCGATTTAAAGATAGACGGTAAAATTCCTATGGAAACAGAGGATGATAAGTCTTTCTGGTCAACTCGCCAAACGGTTTGTATCGAATACATTACGAAGAACACCATCCTAGGCGTGGATGAGTGTATGATGTTCCACGATTATGGTTGCGGTCTATCTGAAGAGCGTGTACAAAATGTATTTACTACATTTGGTGCATCTACTAAGAGAGACAACAATTATGAGATCGGTGGATTTGGCCTTGGTGCAAAGTCACCTCTGGCATATGCAGATACTTTTTATGTATCTAGTAAGTTTAATGGTACTGAGACATATTATATGATCTATCGTAACAACGATAACGTTCCACATATGGATCAGGTATATCAGACATCTACAGATCAGCAGAATGGTACTACTATTATTGTCCCTATTAAGAAAAGCTATGATTCTTCTGACTTTAGAGATGCTATTAGTAATCAGCTTGCATACTTTGACACCATTGTATTAAAGAATGTTGAAGAGGGTATAGGGAGAGTTCGTAACTATTATCACAAGAAGAGTGTGATAGAAGAGACAGACTCTTATGTTATCACTAATGATGGTGCAGATCCGTGTCTTCTTGTAGGTAGAGTTAGGTATCCTATTAACTGGGATATGCTAAAAGATGTAGATAAATCTGATTACAATGCTAGTGTAGCTTTTAAGTTTCAGATTGGTGTGCTTGATCTTGTACCTTCTCGCGAAGAGATACGATACACTTCTAAAACTATTACACTTATTCAGACAGCTCTTAATAATGTGAAGAAAAAGTTTAAGGAGGATCTATCAGCTAAGTACGATGATATTACAGATTATATTGAGTATTTGCTTGCTGTATCTAATATAGGTAATGGCGGTTATAGATATTCATCTCTTGAAAGTAGTGATCCATCAGCTGTAAAAGCTAGTATGGCGGATCTAACAGCTTATGATGTACCTTACAAGCTTAATGAGAATCTTACTGCTAGTTCTAATTCTGTTAAACATAATAGATCTTTTCATCAAATCTTTGATGGTATATCTGTTTATCATTGTAAGAAAACTAGTAACTCTTCTGCTATAGGCGGCGAGACTATATACAACAAAGAGTTGTTTACTTGGTCTGAATTCTTTGAAGCAATGAAACAGGTGGAACACATGTATTATGTTCAGGGTAACTTTAATAAACTTAAGAGTTATTCTATTATAAATGGTAGAGAAGAACAATCTTTTATAGCATTTAAAACAGATGTACATAAGATAGGTGCTAAACTAGATTCTAAATCTAATAATCTTAGTGACTCTCGTAAAGGTTTTGTGAAAACAGCTACATTTAATACTGTGTCTAGACTTCTTGACAAGTCTAAGTTTATGATGTCGTATGAAGATGTAGAAGATGCAGAAATTAGTGAGAGTTTTGGCGATGTGGTTGACAATAAGACCCGTCGTAAGATTAACAAGATGGTGTTTGCTCGTGATGCTTATATTAAAATGACTGGCTATGAAACAGGGATTAAGTATTCTAATCATGAGTACAAGATTTCTGATCTGCAAGATAAACTTCAAGCAGAAAATCCTACTTTAAAAGCTGTAGTCTATGCTGAGACTAAAGATATTGATGAACTTGATAAAGTTGCTATGATACTTAGCAGCAGTCAAGATT
>Ga0209337_1003761_pt1 | contig 10652 bp, 15 predicted proteins | sample LinPmetageLP53_FD_184044 | JGI IMG/M metagenome (GOLD analysis project Ga0209337, IMG submission 184044) | Marine viral communities from the Pacific Ocean - LP-53 (SPAdes) (version 2) | ecosystem: Environmental > Aquatic > Marine > Oceanic | place: Pacific Ocean | collected 2010-02-08 | reverse complement strand
ATTGCTATGTCAGGTATTGATCTTGATGGTGCTGAGTTTCAAACCAATGTAATTGGTCATGGTGAACAGCTAGAACTTACTGCCAAGTTCCATGCTGAAGCCACAACGATAGACGACAGGAATGATACGGTCATACCTCAGTTCAAATTCCGCACCAGCCACAACAGGACATGGGCTAACAACGGGATGATGGGTTACTTCCGATCAGCCTGTTACAATACCCTTGTTGATGGTAACAAGCTGGCCTATGTGTATGGTCGCCACTCAAAGAACTTCTCTGTTACCAGCTTTGCCAGTAAGATAAGGGCTGCATCTGACTTCATTGCCAACGATGGCATGGATCAGATGAAAATGTGGTATAATACTTCTATTGATAGAGATCAGGCTATCAGTTTATTTAGCAACACGTTGGCAAAAAGCACAGACAACGTGACCAAAGCGCATCGCCCCAACAAAGTAATGCTATCCACCCTGATGAAAACCTTTGACGAAGAGAACCGTCACCTCATTGGACGGGGTAACTACGAAGGGTACAGCAAGCAGACTAAAGGCACCCTATGGACTGCATATCAGGCAGCTACCGCATGGTCTACCCATGTACCCAAAGCTAACACCCGTGTACTGCGTGAAGATAAGGTGCGTAAGATGATGGTCTCACCACATTGGAAACAATTGGAGATGGTATAATGTCAAAGAGGGCTGACAACAAGTACGACCCGACACTTAATCGGTTCAAGAAGCGTACATCAATAGGGGCGGGAACTCTTTCCCGTCCCAACAATAAACATAAGAGACGTAGCTGGAAAAAATATAAAGGACAAGGGAGGTAATTATGGATATAATAATATTTATAATAGACTTAGTACTAATAGGAGTAATTTAATGTCTTATATTATTACACAAGCACAAGAAGATATTGTAGAAGACGTATCTGATATTGATTTAATGATTGACGAAGCAGAAGAAATAGTGTATACTTTCAAATCTTACGAAGAAGCATCAGCATATCTTATGTGTCATGGTATTAGAGAATTATCTGGAGGCTTTCCTTTTAATATTAAAATAGAAAGATTACAATGAAATACTATAAAGTAATATTAATTAGTACTTTTCTTATACTATTATCTACTATAGTTTCTCAAACTAAAGCTGATAATCTTTCTTGTCTTGCTGAAGCTGTTTACTTTGAGGCAAGATCAGAATCTTTCATAGCCCAACTGGCAGTAGCGAATGTTATACTGGAGCGTGTAGCCTCAGAGAGATACGCCAATGATGTTTGTTCTGTTGTCAGGCAGGGCAGGACATGGAAGGGTAAGCCTGTCAGAAACAAGTGCCACTTCTCCTACTGGTGTGATGGTAAGCCAGAAACAATTGCTAACGTAGATGCCTATGCTGAGTCAGTCAGTGCAGCAGAGCTTGCCATGCAGGGAGTTATACTTGCTCATACAGAAGGAGCAACGCATTACCATGCCTCATATGTAGTACCGTACTGGGCATTAGATGAAAGGTTTTCTGTGGTAGGACAGATAGGTAATCATGTTTTTTATATTGACAATAGCCAGTGACAGGAGTATAATATGCCTGAACAAAAAGGATTAAAATCAGCATGGGAGATACTTAATACTAATATTAAAACCCTAAGAAAAAGAGTAGAAGAACAGGAAAAAACAATAGATAGTTTAAGAAAAGAACTAGCAAAAGAAAAACAAACAAACTATAATACCGGATGGGTTGAACACGATGACAAAAATTTATGACTTTGATTGGCATAGATTAGAAAGAGAAGATGTTCTGAGAAAATCTTTAGGGTATGATAAAGAACTATGGTCCCTAATCAAAGAATCAGGATACGATGTTACAGACGAAGAAGAACGTAATGAATTTTTTAAAGACTTAGAGGATTTAGATTGAGATGGCTAAGAATCTGTGGCAGAAGGAACGTAGTGGAATGCTACGTGATCTTATAAGAGAGTACGTTGATGATGGCTACGATTATAGAGAAGCCAAGCAACTTGCAAAGAAAGAAGTGGAACATATCATGGAGGACAGGGTGAGTTTCGTAAATGATTTATGGGAGGACAGTTTTGATGACGGTTAATCTTATAGATCATATGGGAAATGATTTATCTGTGGTCAATGCAGCAAGGGTATCTTTCCAGAAAGAAACTGATTGGGATACTATTCCCTTTGCAGGTAAGACAGAGGGGATTCTTAAAGATAAAGATGTTGGCCTGATAAAGTATCTTGCAAAGCATAATCACTGGACTCCGTTTGGTCATGGCTCTGCACAGTTTAGGATCAAAGCTCCTGTCTTTGTAGCCCGTCAGCTTATGAAGCATCAGGTTGGTCTGGTCTGGAATGAAGTTAGCCGTAGGTATGTAAAAGATATACCAGACATCTGGTCACCAAGCTACTGGAGACAGGCCGCTGATGATGTAAAGCAAGGCTCCTCACATGAAGAAGTACAATCACAGACTATTATAGATCACATGTACATAGACGCCTCTCGCCATTGTTTAGATGCGTACAAAGCCATGCTGGATATGGGTGTCTGTGCAGAGCAAGCAAGATCTGTTCTGCCACAAAGTATGTTGACAGAGTGGTACTGGTCTGGTACACTTATGGCGTTTGCACGGGTGTATAATCTACGTACTACCAGAGATGCTCAACTAGAAACTAAAGAAGTAACAATAGAAATTGGAAAACATATGAGAGACTTATTCCCTGAATCGTGGGCAGCATTATGTGGAAGCTAATACTTAAAAAGGAAATAGGAGATGTGGAAATTAATTCTTACCCTACTAAGAAGGAAGCACAAGAAGAGCTTGCCAACAGGGAACAACTCACTCTGCATCTTACCGGAGACTCTACACGAGGAATTTATGAAATCCAAAAAGGATAGACCTATGGAAGTCTTAATAGAAATATATAAACCAAAAGGCAGAGGAGATATACAGACATCTTTTAAAGCAGCTTGGCGTGGTCTTGAACGAGTAGACCAGATAGAAAGTTTAGTATCAATAGAAAAGGAAATATCTGCACATAGAAGAGAATTATGCAAAGAACTTATGGACCTTAGCAAAGGAAAGTGGTAGAATGCAAACAAGAACATCTGCTGACATGGGACCATGCGAGAGGTGTGGTTCCAAAGATAACAAAGCAACATATCCTGATGGACATACATGGTGCTTTGGGTGTAAAACTTATGGAGCAAGTGAGGAAGACATGCAAACTGAACAGAAGATAGTTCCTATGAATAATCAGAACAAGAAAGACTTCAAGTATTCAGACATCTCTGATCGAAAGATTAGTCTTGATACCTGTAAAAAGTATAGCGTACCTGTTACCAAGGAAGGTAACATGGTGACACAACATATGTATAAGTATTACAATGATGCTGGTGAACACATGGCATCTAAGTTCAGGCGTACTAATGATAAAACTTTCTGGTCTGAGGGTGACCTAAAGAACTGTGGCTTGTTTGGTCAAAACCTTTTCAATCAGGGTGGTAAGTTTATCACTGTGTGCGAGGGCGAGCTTGATGCTATGAGTGCATACGAACTGATGGGATCTAAGTGGCCTTCAGTATCTCTGAAAAATGGGGCAGCGTCTGCACTGAACAACTGTAAACAGGCTCTTCGTTACTTGAGTAAGTTTGATACTATAGTATTATGTTTTGATAATGATGAGCCGGGAAGGGCAGCAGCGCAGGAAGTAGCTAAGTTGTTTGAACCTAATAAGTGTAAGATCGTTGATCTTGAACTGAAGGATGCAAACGAATACCTCAAGACAGGTCAGCGTCAGAAGTTTACTGAGGCGTGGTGGAACTCTCGTACCTATACTCCAGCAGGTATCATTAACCTTGCTGATCTTGGGCGTAGCCTCTACGAAGAAACACACAACGAGACTTGTCCCTACCCTTGGTCTGGCATGAACGACAAGACGTATGGTATCAGGACCGGAGAGCTTATCACATTTACCAGTGGTGCAGGAATGGGTAAGTCCAGTGTGATGCGTGAGCTTATGTATCATATCATGCACAATACCAAAGACAACATTGGTGTGCTTGCTATGGAAGAGAACACGAAGCAGACTGCGTTTAATCTTATGAGTGTTGAAGCTAATGCTAGACTGTATATCAAGGAGATTCGTGACCAGTACACGCAGGAACAGTTGGATGATTGGCAAGCCAAGACGATTGACTCTGGCAGGTTCTTTGCCTTTGATCACTTTGGCAGCGTCAGCAACGATGAGATACTAGATCGTGTCAGGTATATGGCAAAGGGTTTGGACTGCAAGTGGGTTTTTCTTGATCACCTCTCTATTCTTGTGTCTGGACAGGAGGACAACGGAGACGAGCGTAAGTCTATTGATATCCTGATGACCAAGCTTCGCTCTCTTGTTGAGGAGACAGGCATTGCACTGATGCTGGTTAGTCATCTACGTAGGCCATCAGGTGACAACGGTCATGAGAATGGCAGGGAAGTTACTCTCTCGCATCTTCGTGGCTCTGCATCTATTGCACATCTTTCTGATGCAGTGATTGCACTGGAGCGTAACCAACAGGCAGACGATCCCATCGAAGCTAACACGACATCTATTCGTATTATCAAGAACAGGTATACGGGAGACACTGGTATAGCCTGTCATCTTTACTACGATAGTACTACCGGACGCATGACACAGATCGATAACCCATTCATGGAGAATGACAATGACGGTTAAGAAAAAGTTTGATAAAAGTTTATACGATATTGCTGACAAGGCTGCTAAAGAAGCTATGGTTACGTGGCTAAAAGAACACGATCACACCAACATTGATACTAATGAAACAACTTACTTTGATATTGTTTCAATAGTAGATGAAGGACTTCCACGACACCTCTATGAGGTTGAAGTTAAATATTCTTGGAAGACAGATACGTGGCCTAATAATTGGGAAGAACTACGTATCCCCTTTCGTAAGCAGAGACTTCTTGACAAGTGGAAAAAGGAATGCTATAATGACTTACTTACATTCGTAGTCTTTAATCATGACTGTACAATGGCATGGCACGTTGATGGTAATACATTATTTGACTGCGAAGTAAAAGAAGTTTCTAATCGTAATATAAGAAAGGGCGAACAATTCTTTCACATTCCTGTATCACAAGCCTACCTAGTGGATATGACAAATGAAAGCAGTGGTGGACATTGAGACTGATAGTCTTAACGCAAAAGAAATACACTGTATCGTAGCTAAGGAGTACGATACAGGAAAGACTCGGCAGTGGGTGCAGGGTGAGTGTGGTGAGTTCAGGGAGTGGTCAAAGCGTATTGATACTTTTATTATGCATAATGGTATCAGCTTTGACGCTCCTGTTCTCAACAGGCTTACTGGTTCTGATATAAAGCTTGATCAGATACGTGACACGCTGATTGAATCTCAACTGTATAATCCTGTACGTGATGGTGGTCATTCTCTTGAGGCTTGGGGCAAACGTCTACGCTCTGAGAAGATAGAACACAATGACTACAGATACTATACTCCTGAGATGTTGGAGTATTGTAAGCAGGATGTTAATGTAACGCAGAAACTTGCTGTTGCTCTAGAAAAAGAAGGTTCTGATTTCTCTAGCACATCATACGATCTAGAACGAAAAGTTCGTAGCATCGTAGACCTCCAACAGGAGAATGGATTTGCTTTTGATATAAGAAAAGGAATGATGCTTGAAGCTAACCTTCTAGATGAGTTATACAAGCTAGAAGAAAAAGCACATGACATGTTTCCTCCTGATGTAATAGAAAGAGAATCTGAAAAGACAGGTAAAAAGCTTAAAGATAAAGTAGTAGAGTTTAATATAGCAAGCCGTATTCATATTGCTGATCGTCTAGAAAGAATGGGTGTAAAATTTACCAAGCGTACCGAAACAGATAGAGCAGTTATAAACGAATCAGTGTTGGATAAAATTGATCTGCCAGAAGCACAAATGTTCTCTCGTTACTTTCTTTTACAGAAACGTACAGGACTTCTCAAGTCTTGGATACAAGCTTGCTCTGATGAAGACAGGGTACATGGTAGAGTGCTTACTCTAAAGACTATTACTGGCCGTATGGCACACTACAAGCCTAACATGGCACAAGTTCCTGCTGTGTACAGCCCCTATGGTAAAGAGTGCAGGGAACTGTGGACGGTATCTAACACAGAGACGCATCAGCTAGTCGGTACTGATGCCAGTGGTCTTGAACTACGTTGTCTTGCACACTACATGGATGATGACAACTTCACCAATGAAGTTCTGACAGGTGACGTTCACACTGCCAACCAGAAGGCTGCTGGACTACAGACCAGAGATCAGGCAAAGACATTTATCTATGCTTTTCTATACGGTGCTGGCCCCGGCAAGATAGGAACTGTTGTTGGAGGAGCGTGGGCAGAGGGGGAACAACTGATTGAAAAGTTTTTGAAGAACATGCCATACCTTAACAGACTACGAAAGACTGTCACTGAGGCAGCTAAGTCTGGCAGGATCACGGGACTTGATGGCAGGAAGCTACATATCCGACACGAACATGCAGCCCTTAACACTCTGCTTCAGGGTGCCGGTGCAGTGGTATGCAAGCGTTGGCTTGTTGAGATGGACAGAATGATCTGGGAGCATGGCCTTGATGCCAAGCTTGTTGCTTCGGTACATGATGAGTATCAGTTTGAGGTAGCCAAGCCAGACATAGAAAGCTTTACCAAGATAACAAAAGACTCCATAAAAACTACAGAGGAGATATTAAATTTCAAATGTAATCTAGACTCCGATTATAAAGTTGGAAATAATTGGGCAGAAACACACTAAAGCTATTGACTTCCACATATTCCTGTGGTATAATATGTTTGTTGTTTTGTAGTAGACAACCAACGGGGAATGATCCCCATTCATGGCTACAATAGCGTAGCATTTATAAAGGAGAATATAATGAACGATCCTATTTACATCAGCGGCAAGTGTCACTATGCTTCCATTACAGAACCAAATACCAAGTTTGATCCTGTGTGGAGCATTCAGGTCGAAGTAGACGACGACAACCGCTCTGTGATTGAAGGCTCTGGATTGCCTATCGCTAACAAGGGAGATGATCGTGGAGATTTTATTACTATCAAGCGCAAGGTAATGCGTAAGGATGGTACACAACGTCAGCCTCCTATCGTAAAAGATTCACAGAATAATCTGTGGGATGGAAAGCTTGTAGCTAATGGTAGTAAGGTAAATGTAAAAGCTATTCCATTTGAGTGGACTTACGCCAATAAGTCCGGTGTATCTGCTGATCTAGCAGCCGTTCAGGTAGTGGACTTCATTGAGTATGCTAGTAGCGGGGATGATTTTGAACCCGTTGAGGGTGGTTATGTACAACAAAATGAAGCTATTCCCTTTTAATATAGCATAGAAAGGAGGGGGGAGAGAGTTTTTTGGTCCTTACTCTCTCCCTCTTTTTATTATGAAAACAGTAGATACTCTAGTTGAAGATATATATAATCTATTTACTCTTGATCCTATAGACATGGATGAAAGCATAGTAGATAAACACATTGATACCTTTGGTGAAATGTTGAAGGTACACATTAAAGACTTTCTTTATGATGTACCCAGAGATCGTGGTAATCTTAGACTATCAGCTATAGGTAAGCCAGACAGAAAACTTTGGTATGATGTTAATAAAAACTTAAAGCAAGAAGAGCTTCCACCAGCCACACGTATTAAGTTTCTTTATGGCTATATTTTAGAAGAACTTCTACTACTTTGTGCTACTGTGGCAGGACACGAAGTTACAGATCAACAGAAAGAAGTTACGCTTGAGGGTGTGGTTGGACATCAGGACTCTATCATTGATGGTGTTCTTGTTGACTGTAAGTCTGCTAGTGGTATTGGCTTCGATAAGTTTAAGTATAATAAACTAACAGAAGACGATCCCTTCGGCTATGTTGCACAGGTATCTGCTTATGCAGCAGCCAATGATCTGGATCGTGCGGCCTTCCTAGCCATCAACAAATCCACGGGTGAGATATGTCTTTCGCAACTACACAGTATGGATATGATTAATGCTAAAGAAAGAATTAAACACCTTAAAAAGGTGGTTGCTAATAATACCGTACCTGATAAGTGCTATTCCGATATACCTGATGGTAAGTCTGGCAACCGCAAGCTTTCTGTTGGTTGTGTTTATTGTGAGCATAAGAGAGACTGTTGGTCTGATGCTAATGGCGGTCAGGGTCTACGTGCTTTTAAGTATTCGCAGGGCAAAAGGTATCTTACGCAGGTAGGGAAGCAACCAGATGTATTGGAAGTTTCAGTATAGATGCATTGGAAGTATAATAAAGAACCTGACATCATTGCAAACTTTGGCTTTGTCTACAGAATAACAAATAAAAAAACAACCAGATCCTACATAGGATGTAAACAATATTTTATAACACGAAAGAAAAAGAAAATTGAATCTAACTGGAGGGTATATACTGGCTCTAGTAAATATTTAAATGAAGATATTAAAAAGTTAGGAAAGAAAAACTTTAAGTTTCAGATTATAGGAGAGTATAAAAACAAAAGGAGCTTGCGTTACTATGAGTGTTATTTTCAAATGATATATAAAGTTCTAACAGCTAAGTTAGAAGGAACAGACGAGCCAGCATATTATAATAATTATGTTGGAGGTAAATTTTATAGACCAGTACAGGAGTTTCCTGATGACGAATGAAGTTCCTGACTTTGGTACACTGTACGATCTAACAGAGAAGAATCCTGACAGGACTCTTAACCTTGCAATAATACTTCAAGCACTGCTTGATATGAGCAAGCCCAGAGAGAATAACGAAAGTAGTGAGACTTCCTTACAAAGAGATCAGGCATCAGCTTGGGTGTTTGCTTCTATTGGAGTAACGTGTGAGAACTTTAAAAACACCTGTCACTTAGCAGGACTTGAACCAGACATAGTAAGAGACTTTGCTTTAAAGACAGTCACATCGGAGAATGTAAATGACATCAGAAGAAAACTCAATAGTTTCCTATGACGAACCTAACTACCCCCAACAGGAAAGAACTTATGACTTTTATCTTAGACGCATGAAAGAACAGAAAGCATTAGATCAGCAGGTAGGTGGACAACATTACAAGGGATGCAAGATACAGCCAGTAGAATATATTCATGCAAATGGGCTTGACTATCTAGAAGGTAATGTGATAAAATATATTACACGACATCGGACAAAGGGAGAGGGAAGAAAAGACATTGAGAAAGCGATACACTATGCACAACTAATATTGGAAATGGAATATAATAAATAGAAGGGGAACAAAGCTATGCCACAATTTCGTTCTAACGAAAACCCCATGTTTCGCTCTAAGTTTAGCGAAGATATCTTTAAGCACAAGTATGCACACCACGGCTGCGAGACATGGGACGCACTGTCATCTACATTGGTAGACGATGTATGTCAGGAGTATCTAAGTAAGGAAGACAAAGACGAACTGAAACGTATGATCACCGATCTAAAGTTTATTCCCGGTGGTCGTTATCTTTATTATGCAGGTAGGGAGAATAAGTTTTTTAATAACTGTTACCTTCTCAAAGCAGAGGAGGATACCAGAGAAGATTGGGCAGACATCTCATGGAAGTCTGAGTCCTGTCTTATGACAGGCGGAGGCATTGGTATAGACTATTCTGTATACCGTGAGGAAGGTCGTATCCTGAATGGTACAGGTGGTCTATCTTCTGGACCTATACCTAAGATGCAGATGATCAATGAAATTGGTCGCAGGGTTATGCAAGGTGGTAGTCGTAGGTCTGCTATCTATGCCAGCCTTAACTGGAAACATGCTGATGTAGATAAGTTTCTTGCCAGTAAGAACTGGTACGATATGCCAGTAGGACAGACAGGCTTTTCTATTGGACAGGTAAAGGAGCAGGACTTTAACTTTGTTGCTCCACTTGATATGACAAACGTCAGTGTGAACTACGATACAGAATGGTTACTTAATTATTGGAAGACAGGAGATGTGGGGAGTACTTTTAAGCAGAATGTTACACAAGCCTTATCAACCGCCGAACCGGGGTTCTCGTTTAACTTCTTTGACAAAGAGAAGGAGACGCTACGTAATGCTTGCACGGAGGTTACATCTGAAGATGATTCTGATGTTTGTAATCTTGGCTCTGTTAATATGGGGCGCATTGACAATCTAGAAGAGTTCGCTAATGTAGTAGAACTTGCAACTAAATTTTTATTATGTGGTACGCTAAGAGCAAAGCTTCCCTATGATAAAGTATATGAGACACGGGAGAAGAATCGTAGGCTTGGTCTTGGTTTGATGGGTATGCATGAATGGTTAATCAAGGGAGGAGAGAAGTATGAAGTTACGGAAGGTCTTCACAAATGGTTATCGGTGTATAAGGGCGTTAGTGATCACGTTAGTTCCAGCTTTGCTGATGTTCTTGGGTGTAGTCGCCCTGTCGCTAATCGTGCCATTGCTCCAACTGGATCTATAGGTATTCTTGCTGGTACTTCAACTGGTGTTGAGCCTATCTTTGCTGTTGCCTACAAGCGCAGGTATCTGAAGGGTGGTAATCGTTGGCACTATCAGTACGTGGTAGACAGTGCAGCACAGGAGATCATTGATCTTTATGGTGTTGAC
>Ga0209337_1003760_pt1 | contig 10654 bp, 7 predicted proteins | sample LinPmetageLP53_FD_184044 | JGI IMG/M metagenome (GOLD analysis project Ga0209337, IMG submission 184044) | Marine viral communities from the Pacific Ocean - LP-53 (SPAdes) (version 2) | ecosystem: Environmental > Aquatic > Marine > Oceanic | place: Pacific Ocean | collected 2010-02-08 | reverse complement strand
AAAATTGATTTGGCAAAATATAGAATGAATTTACTAGTTATGACAATTAAAAAAGCACCATTTAAGACAGGTGACATTACAACTCTAAACATGATGGACGGAAACATTGTTAGAGCAATACTAAGGGAGATAGTTAAAATACACCCTTTAACGACCTACATAGAGGATTGGATGGAAACATTCATCAGCTCAGAGGCTTTGAGGAGTTCAGATACGCAATCTACTACCACTGTGCCACCCAGTTCGGATGGGACAAAGAAAAAGTCGACAGGCAAGAAGTAGATTATTTGAAAAAATTATTTGCAACACATATAAAAACTATGAAAGAAGCAGAAAAGAAAAACACCATGCCTCCAATGGGAAGGAATATGGCTAAAAACTTTAAATAGTTAATAACATATAAATCTATATGGCACGATCGTGGAAAAAAGAAGCAGAAGCTCAATTACGTACTGCAAAAATAATTGACCAAGCATCTTCAAATATGAGTGATGGTTTCAAAAATGTTACTGGTAAAGTAATTGACTTTACAAAAGCCTTAACAAAAAGTTACAATCACCTTGAAGCCGTTAGAGTGCTCGGTGAACAAAAAGCAAAACATGATGCAAATATATTAACTCAACAGGACAGCCGTTATAAACATGAAAAAGATATGTTTGATAAGAAAAAAATTCTTGATGCTCAAACTCTTGCAGATAATATTAAAGTAAGAATGGCTGAATTATCACATCAAAAATTAATTGCAGATAATAGAAATAAAAATAGAATTGAAACTGAACAGGTACACGGAGAAAATGTAAGACATAATTTGAAAATGAGACAGTTATACAAAGACCAATCACAGTCATTGTCAAACGTAATGAACTTGATGACAGGTATGAGTGGAAGAGGTGCAGCTATGGGTGGCATATCTACAGCATTTAATACATTTTCACTAGGCAGTGAAATTGTTGGAACCAATACAGCATTGGATGAAGCAAGAGAAGAACAAAGAATTATGAGACTAAGTGGTCAATCAATGGATCCAGCGTTTGAAATAGGATGGAAAAAAGTTAATCGTAGAATTGAAAGATTGCTTGAGGTTAGAACTGAGCAACGTGAAAAATTGGGCGTGTTTGGAGGATTTGGTGGAAAGGGAGAGGAAGATTCCAAATGGGCAAAAAGACTTGAACCTATTATGAGTTGGGCTAAAAAGAATAAAAGTGGAATAATAATAAGTGCAGCAAGCATAGGAATGATGTATATGGTGTTTAAAAAATTACTTAGCGTGTCACCAATGTTACAAAAAATGTTGGAGGTTATGGGTCTTGCATTCAATCTTGTATTAAGACCGTTTGGTGACTTTATAGGATTTATATTGAGACCTATTGCAATGAATATGTTAGCACTTGTAATGCCATTCTTCAAGGAAGCATATCCTTTCTTAATGAAGTTAGGATCTGCAATGGGTGAGAAATTTGCAGTAGGTGACATATTAGGAGCACTTGGACTAATGTTTGAAGCAATACATCCTTTTGATGTATTAAAATGGATATTTGGTGACAGAGAAGGTAATACAGAAGGAGGAATTGGTGCTGTTGGTGCTGTTCTTAGTGCAGGTGTATTAGGTCTTTTCTCTGCTGTTGTAGTGTCAATTTATAAAATGACAGGTTGGGTAAGAGCTTTCCTTGGTCTTAAACCAATTCCAGTTGTAACTTCAACTCCAAATATAACATCTGTAGTGAGTAGTGCTCAAGCTAGTTCTGGAACAAGTGGTGGTGCTCCAAGAGATGTAAGAGGTGTTAATTGGAAAGACGGCAAAATTAGTGGGTCTACTTTCCTTTCACCACCACAACCTAATCAGAAAGTCAATCAACTTCAAATTGTAAAAGATACAATAGACGATGTGATTAGAAATTTAAAAATTGGAAAATTTAATTCTCTTGCCTCAATTAGAGGAGGAACTGGTGGTACTGCTTTTATGGTATCACAGTTGTTAGATTATTATACCCCATTTAAAGAATTCAGATTAGGTTTTATGGAATGGCAAAGAGATATGTCTGGTTCAAATGACCCTTCAAATGCATGGAAAGGTATTGACCAATATGGTCAAGGTATAGGTGTACCAGATTATTCTCAACAATATCCTTTTGCTCACAATGTGGACAGTACTGGAACACCAATTAACATAAACATTAATATAGATAATGTTGAAAATGCTAGTGATGTTGATTACCTAATGAACGAAATGGTACAAGAAATGGAAAGTTCAAATTATATGCAGGCTGGTAATTAATATGACATCATTTACAATTAAACATACAAGGGAAGATGGAACAAATGACACATATACATCCAAAAATATTGGTACAGCAACAATTGAATTTAACACACCAACTACACCCATGCCACTTCCACAGATGAAAGACGAGGAAACAATACTTATCAAGGTTGAAGGTAATACCACAATAGTCAATGTAAATTGGACTGTTATTGATGATGGAACACAGCCTTTTACTGGAAGCAATGCAGTGACAGCCATTGCACAGGTTGCATATTTTAAGACAAATTTTGTACCAGTTGACGTAAATGATAGTTATGAACTTACACTAGGTACAGGAAGTGAAGCTGTTATTCTTAAAGGACTGTTAATAAAAATGGGATTCACTGTAACTGGTAGAGCACCTGTAACATGGGAAGGAAGATTCCAATTTGTACATGGAAATGTCCAAACCCAGTATGACGGAGACAAAGCAAACAAACCAATATTATCAACTCCTATTGCAAACGGTTCTGGTAGTGGTGAAATTACATTAACTGGTATACAAACTACTTATTTGGGTTCTGAAGATGCAATTACACATTATGTTGTGGCATATAGAACTGCTGGCACAACAGCATGGAGCACAGTGGAACATGCAACAACACAGTCAACTTCACAGAATATTACTGTAGATATCAATGCAACAGGTTCTAAAGACCTTAAGGTTGCAGCAAAAACAACAGTCGGTATTGGTGAATATACAACACCAGTGACGGTGACTGTAAGTTGAGCTTATACAGTATATTTAGTGAAAGACGAAATTACAATCCAAATCCTTATACTGTTACAAGAAATAAATTAAAACCAGTTGCTGGTGATGTAACCATAGAGGGAAGCAGAGCAGTTGACAATGCCAAATTCATTGTTGCTTCACCTGTAGACATACAGATAGGTGACACTGTGAGTTTTGTAGCAGATGACGTAGACACAGAAGAACTTATAGGTGCTTGGAATTTTTACCATAATTTAAGGGATGAAAGTGGATATAATTTTGACGGTGTTGTCACTTCTGGAAGTCTTGCTTATAAAAGGGAAACTACCACAGGTTCTAGATTCAGAGGTCATCAGTATCTAGACTTTGCAAATTCATCAAGTCCAGTAATTACAATTACACCTTCAACAAGTGAAAATAACAGTACGATAATAAACTTTGACAGTGACTCAGCTATTGCATTATGGTGCAGGGTTCCATCATTAAACAGTGGCGAAAGTCAGATAATATTTGACAGAAGCGACAGTGGTAACGGACTTAAGATAGGTGTACAGAATTCAGGTGGTACATATTATGCATTCGTACAGGTAAAGGGAAGTGGTGGTTCATGGGCAACATCCACACTCAATACAAATGTTCAAACAGCACTAGGGGAAACTATAATGATTGGTGTGGAAAAATTTTCAAATAACCAGTATAGAATATCAATAAATGGTACTAATTTTTGGAACTATGCAGTTTATGCAGGTGACATAGAACAGTCTAGTCCACCTCCAATAAACATTGGAGTTTCTTCATCAGGGTCTAATAAATTTGAAGGCAGACTTTATTCTCTTAGAATGTACAGTAAAACATTATCAAGTTCTGATTATACAACAATGTTTAAGAGAAAACAGCCATTTACAACAATGAAGTTTGCTGGAAAAGTAACGTCAGTAGATGATGGAAATTCAGTAACAAGAATAGAAGTTTCTGGATTCAGTTCAGAATTACTGCTTAAAACAGAATTAACAGCAGCTTTTGCTTCAAACATAGGATCTTCTGCAAACATATCAGATGGAGTATATAATTATCGTACAGGTGGAACCACTTCAGAAAAGGAAGAAACATTATTAGAAAATATAGTCAGTGATATAATATCAGCAGTAAATTCAAATGTATTGGACAGTGATGACATAAAATATGAGTTTGTATATGATAATGTGGATGATGAGGATGATGCTGGTGGGTCAAATTCATGGAGAACTAAATCAAATCAGTTTCATGTGAGAAACATTAGAAAACTGGTTGCAAGTGGTAAACTTCATTCTCTTACACAAATTCTTGCAATACTGGGTGGTAAAGAGTATAATGTTTCATCTCCACCAACTTTAATTCATAACAATGGGGCAGACTCATTTTACATGTTGCCAAGAAAAGTATTGATTTTTGAATCCAGCAGCATTGATAGTAATACAAAGTTTTCAATGGGTAACTATAACATACTTGATGGTGGTTACAGCAGTGCAAGTATTTGGAATGATGTATCAGTATTTGGAAAAATGCAAACAAAAACTAAAACTGTATCATTCAGTAGTATAGTTCATAATTCAGATATCACTGTTGATTTAGATTCAATTTTTAGTGGTAACCAAAAACCAATTGCCGTATCTCAACTTTTTACATATTTTAGCAATAATCAATTTTATCGAGCAGTTCCATATGCTACAAGCAGTTCTGATGATCATTATAATATTGATGAAAATCTTGTTATTACATATAATATAAAAAATACATCTGTTAGCACATTAGTATGTTATGTTGAATATGTAGATTTGACAAATAATGTAGATGCATTAACATCAGCACCAACTGAAGATGCACATACATATTACTATCAGAAACAGAATGATGAAAGTATTGAAAAATATGGTAAACGTAGTAAAAAAGTACATTATCCAATGCTTGAGGACATGACAACAACGGGAACAGTATGCAGAAGATTGCTTGGAACTAATGCTGAAAAACAGAGAAAAGCACAAATAATTATACCTCATTTAAGTAACAGTGTTCAGATTGGCAGTAAGGTGTCAGTTACAAATGACATGAAAAGTATATATGGTGAAGAATTAACAGTAAAATCCATAAATTACAAGTTTCCTACTTTTAAGACCATTGTTAATGTAGGTGATTATAATTATAACTTTTTAGATAATATATCAAATTTGTTTGATACAGTCAATTTACAAGAAAGTGAAAGAACTGGTGTAGTTGCTAATGATTTGAAACCTTGACTGATATTCATGGTAAGAATAATCTTTATATACTTAATCACAATATGTTAATCATGTTCTGGAGCAAAACCCCAAAAACTAATAATATTAATCCTAAACTTAACATATGCGTGATTAAGACCGATAAAGACGGTAATAAATCATGGCTATATGGTAAAAATCGAGTAACTAATGACGGTGATATATACTATGCTAGTAGAGCAGGTGTAGCACCAAGTAATGCAAGTATAGCATTACCAGACCCTAACTTTTACACAGCATCATGTGTTCTTCAAAACCCATCAAGTGCAGATACAATTACAAAATCTGACGGTGCAACATATAATTATAATAATGTAAGCAATCCAATTTTAAACACAACTATTCCAGTAGGTCAACCAAATGCAGGAACAGTTAACGGAAATGCAGTTAAAGCAGCAGTAGTGGTCGAAGTAAATAATCAAACAGCAGAAAACACTGGTAGAGACGTAGATGCAGTAACATATAAATTTACATGGACTACAGCAGAAATTAATACAGGTCAAGGTAATCCAATTACAGGTGGATGTATTGTTGATACAGCAGACGTATCAAGTGGAGTTCCAGCATCAGCTTCAAAACTTTTGACTCATTGGAACTTTGTAAGCCCATCTTCATTCCATAAGACAAATACTGATACATTAACACTCTATGTTAATCATACGATGAGTGGTCAGGCATAATGGGTATTAAAAATTTATTTCGCTTATTAGATAGAATAAATCTGAGAGAAACAGGCAGTACTGGTCTTGATACCAAAGTTCTGTTTGAAGAATCTACTCCATTTGTTCTAAAGAGTTCTACTGGTACAACAGTATCTGGAAGGTAACACATGGCACGAAAGGGCTATGGTCGTAATAATTCATTAGTTAATGTTAGTACTCACGCAGATGACGGTACTTCTCCAGTAGGTTCTAATGAATGGAATGAGAATCCTAAAAATGATGGTATATTTGGATTAGCTAAGAAAACAGAATCAGTATCATCTTACAGTATTGATATCACAGATTCTTATGTTGAAGTAACATCTAGTGGAAATGAAGAAATTAGAACAATGGTACAAGTAACAGATGTATTACCAGCTGCTAATTATGGTGCATCTCATAGTGATGGTTCAGGTACAGATGGAGCAAGTACAGCTATAAAATCCTTTGCAGAGGGTGATTTATTATATTTGGTAAAAGCAAATGCTAGTCATGTAATAACATTAAAACATCAATATGGTGGTTCAGGTGGAGCAGGTAAAATCACAACTTTAACTGGTGGTAACTTACTACTAGATGTAAAAATCCCAAGAATTTTTATGTGTAGAACTATTTCTGGTGTTCAAGAATGGGTAGAATACGGTGGTGGAACTGCAAGTGATTTAGATACTACTAATTTTGCAGCAGCAACTATTGTCACACAGGCAGAAGGAATAGCAAATAATGATAATGAAACAACATTACCAACTTCAGCAGCAGTAAAAGATTATGTAGATACTCAAATTTTAACTGAAGATAATACAGATGAAATAGTAGAAGGAAGTACAAACTTATACTATACAGAAGCAAGAGTTAATGCTAATAGTAATGTAGCAGCAAATACAGCCAAAACTGGTATTACTACTTCTCAAGCAAATGCAATTACTGCAAATACAGCAAAAACAGGCATTAGTACTGCACAGGCAGCTTTACTATCTGCAACAGAAGGTACGGCAGCAGCATCAAAGGCACTTGTTGTGGATTCAAACAAAGACCTAACTGGAGTTAGAAATCTAACAGTAGCTGGAGACTTGACAGTAACTGGAACAACTACGACAGTAAATGTTGAAGATTTAACTGTAGATACTGCTGACATTACCATAATGAATGGTAATACAACAGCATCAGCAGCTAACGACTCAGGCATAAAAACACAAGTTGGTGGTAGTTCATTTAAAACATTACTTTGGAAACATGCAACAAGTGCATGGACATCAAGTGACAATATTGACTCAACTGCATATAAAATTGCTGGTACCACAGTATTAAGTGGAACTACATTGGGAAGTACAATTACAGGATCAAGTCTTACAAGTATTGGAACATTAACATCAGGAGTATTAACTGGTGCTACTGGAACGGCAGCAGGATTAACAGCAGGTAACGCTACACTAGCAGCAGGTCTATCTGCTGTATTAGCAGATAATAGAATGCCTGATTTGACTGGAGAAGTTACAACAACAGAAGGTGCAGTTACAACAACAATAGCAGATAATATTATTGATGAAGCAAATCTTAAAGTAAATAACAGTCCTACAGATGGATATGTGTTAAAAGCATTAGCAAGTGCTAGTGGTGGATTAACATGGGGAACAGGTGGAGGAGGAGCCACAACATTACATAAATATACTGCTAGTAATCAAACAACCGTATTCACTGTTTCTGCTAACTCTATTGCTTATGATGTAGGTACAACTGTAGCATCACAGGCAGCAGGTGTAGGACAAAGAGAAGTTTATATTAGAAAGATTGATACTAATAATGAAGGTGTATTTACAATTATTCATAAGAATGGAGCCCTTGTCGAGGTTCAAATTGCATAGGTGGGTTGATTGACTAATGGCAATTACTTATCACTCAGGTAGAAGAATACAAGGAATAGCAGGTGTAGATGTAGCAGGTTCATTTACAAGTTCAACTGATGCCCATAGTGCAGCTTTATCATTAGGTGGTGGAACTGGTTCAGGTAATACTAAAGTAGGATTTGAAGTTCAAACAGGTCACTTCCTAGTTGATAAAGGATTAAAAACACTTACTTTTGCTTTAGATAGGTATAATCCTGTGTCAGGTAATGGATATGTTGCTGTTTACGATTCATCTGGAACACAAAAAGGTTCTAATTCATCAACATATAATTTGGCTAATTTAACACAATATCCAAGTCCAGTTGATTATACATTTACTTGGACAACCCCAATTATAATAGACAATGGTGACAGAATTGTTTTAGAGGGTGGCACATTCAGTAGTAGTAATCAAGTAGATTTGTATTCAAGAAATGTCAGTGCAAGTGAAGCATACGTGAACGGTGTATATTTTAATTCTGGGTGGACTTCTTTATCTGGAACAGATGTTCATTTTGATGTAACAACTGCAACAAATAATGGCGATACCAAACCAAATTCTGTCCAGTCAGGAAGCAGATGGGAAGAAACCGATACAAGAAAGATGTATATTATAAATTCTGCTGGTTCTAATGCTCTATACGAAGGTGCTACAAATCAATCTACTACATCAGGACATGGTACTACGTTTTTTCTTGGAGATAATGCCACATATGCAACAATATTTAGTAGAATTACAGCAACAAACCATTCCCATCCACACCCTGCTATCAACGTTGATAGCCCAAATAAAGCATTTAGTTCATCAGATCCTTGGATAATAGAATTAACATTTGCACAATCATACACAATACCATCTGGAACAACAATCACATACAATTCATATAATAACGGACAAGGTGCTAGATTGAAATATTTAGATTTTCAAGTATATACAGGTTCAATTTGGGAAAATATTACAGGAACTATAACTAATCCTAATCATTCTACTGGAGATGTTTCATCTGGTGGTTGGAATGTTAAATATATGACATCAACAACCAATGCAGAAAAAACAGGTACTAAATTCAGAATTCGTATGTGGGATAGTTGGGATAATTATGTCTCTAACGGTAGACATTATATAGGTGGAATTGAATTAGATAGTTCTGATATTATAGGATGGCAGGAGATAGGAATATGACCATTAAATATTTAGATTCTAAACGAATTGTTGGGTTGTCAACTGAATCATTATTAACTTCAAGTGATTATACATCAAGTAATTTCACACCAGCAGGAAGTACGGTAGCAATTACAAATAATTCTGTTGTGTTTACAAGCACACCGACAAATGCAGATAACGGACAGTACAAACCGATAACAGCATTGGCAGAAAGTGACTCTTATACACTTAATTTTCTATTAAATGTTTCAGCTCATGCTACTTATGATAACTATTTCCTTTATCTTTCTAATACATCAGGAAATCCAGATGCATCAAACGCTTTAAAAATACAAACTCAAGGTGGAACATTAAATAGATTCACATTCGGAACTAGACTAAGTGGAACAAATTCCGAACATCAATCATCAACTGGAACAGTAAGTACAGGAACAGATTATTACTGTACGGTAACAAGTGACGGTTCAACAGCAACTTTCAAAGCATGGACAAATTCAGGAAGAACAGGAATAGCATCAGTTACATTGACAAGATCAATTACTGGAATCGGAACATTAAATTATATACAGCATAGGACAAGAAATTCAGGGGATTCTAATACATGGTCAGGAACAGTATCAGAAGTAGAATTAAGCAAACCAGTTATCAAACCAACTAATGTCCAAGATAATTCTATATTTATAGAAAAAGATACTGCTAGACGATATTGGTTTGATTCTGATAATACAGGTGGATTAAACCAAACAACATTTGCAGATGATTATGACAGAACAAGATTAATTAATGAATATGCCATAGACATGACAGCAAAACCTGATGGAAGCAAATTATTTGTTACTTTTGAAAATCAAAAAGTATTAGAATATACATTATCAACAGCAGGTGACCTTACGACAATAAGTGAAACAGGGGATTATACACATAGTTTGACAAATCCAAAAGCAATAACATTTAAGCCTGATGGAACAAGAATGTTCTTAGGACAATATGCAAACGAATTAATTCGTACTTATAAATTAGACGTAGCTTGGGATATTGATTCCACTATTGAAGAAATTGATTCAGGTGTTGACCTTGATGTAAATGCTCATGGTATAAGATTTTCAGAAGATGGTTTGTTTATGTTCATATCAGATGATAGTGGGAATTTAAAACGCCATAATCTAGCAACAGCATATACTGTTCGTAAAAGTGTAGATACAACATGGAACCCTACGGAATTTGGTAATATACAAGGATTTGATTTTTCAGATAGTGGAAAGAAATTATTTTGTGTCGGTACTGGTGCAGTAATATATGAATATTCTTTAGCTACTGCATGGGATATTAGTAATGTAACTTTTGTTACATCAAAAACTGTTACACCAACAAACATGAATGGTTTAGTCCTATCCAATAATTCTAGTAGATTATTTGTAGTAGAACAAGGTAGTGGGCAAGGATCATCAGGTGGTATTGATACAATTACACAATTTAATATTGCTAGTCAGGTTTGGACTAGACAACTACCAACATTACCGACAATATCAGATTTAGTATTACACTTAGATGCCAATGCTTCATCAACAATAACAAAAGATTCAAGCAACTTGGTAGC
>Ga0209337_1003759_pt1 | contig 10655 bp, 6 predicted proteins | sample LinPmetageLP53_FD_184044 | JGI IMG/M metagenome (GOLD analysis project Ga0209337, IMG submission 184044) | Marine viral communities from the Pacific Ocean - LP-53 (SPAdes) (version 2) | ecosystem: Environmental > Aquatic > Marine > Oceanic | place: Pacific Ocean | collected 2010-02-08 | reverse complement strand
GTACAAATAATGTAGCTCATATATTTAAATCATTAGGTGGTACTGCAGGAATTGGAGGTAATATAAATCAATACGATGTAAACAGTTACTTATCACATTGGCTTATAGGATCAGTAGGAACCCCTACTACAGCTCCAAGTTGTGCAACGTTCTCCGGATCTATGCAAGAAGTTCGTGAATGGTTAGAGGATATAGGACAAGAATCATTTGATTATCACACTCTTAATCCAACATCATATGTATCAGGATTACATCCAACAGCATCATTTGATACACTAGTAAGACATTATCCATTAGGTACGGATTTAAAAGCAGTTGATCATTCTGCAGGAGAATATAGAGTATTATCTTCATCTCATCCAGCACAACATCTTGTTGATATGCAACGTCCATTTGATACATCTATACAATCTCGTATTTTATCTGGAAGTTCATTTGCAACAATGTCATATTTTCCAACTCCTTCAAATACTAAACGTGGAAATTATGAACCAGTAGAAGAAACATATTATATACAAGGAATTTCATTAGGAGGTAATAATCCTAGGTCACAAAAAATTAGATTAGAAAATAATAAATTAATAAGACCATTATCAGTAAATTCAACATCAGAAAGATCATCATTTGATTATGCACCAATTGATTCAAATCGATTAGGATTATTTTATTCCATGGCCGATCAGATTAATAAAGATATCTTTAATCATGTTGGCGATGTTGAGCTAGATGATTTTGTTGGAGATCCATCACATGAATTCACAACATCATATCCAGACTTAAATCAATTTGCATATGATTATTGGAAAAAATATAGTAAACAAAATGATATTAATGCATATATAAGAATATTTTCATTATACGACTTTTCATTATTTAGCCAGATAAAACAATTACTTCCAGCTCGTACCGATTTATCAGCAGGATTATTAATTGAACCTCATGCATTAGAGCGTGCAAAAGTCAAAATTTATAATCAGCCTGTAAAATCTGAACCAATGTATACTGCAAGTATTCAATATATGGATATTTATGCAAATACGAATCCAATTGGTGAATCTTTATTATCTGGTTCAATTTTACCATTATCAGCTTCCATTGAGATGCCATATAAAAATATTGCATTTAGTGCAATAAATATAGCATCGGAAAGTGGATATTTTCAAAATGAATATACAGCATATTATCCAGGATCAGGTTCAAAAGATGAAGAAGGAAATTCTTTAAGTTCAATTCTTGTACCAGATAATAACGTTTTTAATCCAACAGAGTATAGACATGTATCAATTAACTTTCCATACAAGGTAGATCCAACCGGAGCAACAGCTGCATCAATGCCATATGAGGTTACTATGTCTAGACATATTTTAGAGACATCACCAACAGGAAGCGTTATTTATGATCAGCGAGATAGTGTTGATGGTGATATGCATCAAATTTTTCATTTTCATTCAACATCTGGAAATTTTTCAAAATCAACAAATACTGCACGGAGAGTAGTAAGCGAATCATTACATATATATTGGAGCCAAAGTTTAATACCTGCAGGAAACAGGTTTGTTCCAATCGATCTTCAAAATCAAAGATTTTTAGGATGTAAAATAACATCTCCAGGTATAAATCAGCAATCAGAAATAGCAGCATTACAATTCAAACCAGTCATAGAAGTGTTTGAAGTAAATGCAAATCAATTAGTGTATACACAAAATAGAAGATTAGGTAATTTAGATGTTCAGTAAATACCATGAAACCAAGGTGTGTGTATATTTATTTAAAAGAATAAGGGAATAACTATGGGATACTTAGACAACAGTTCAATTACAGTAGATGCAATTCTAACCAAAAAGGGTAGAGAATTATTAGCACGTGGTAGAGATGAATTTAAAATTACTCATTTTGCATTAGCAGATGATGAGGTAGATTATGATTTATACAATACAGAACATCCATTGGGAACTGCATATTATGGGGCATCAATTGAGAACATGCCAATTGTAGAAGCATTAGCAGATGAAACGCAAATGTTAAAATATAAACTGGTAACATTACCAAAAGGATCTGCAAGGATACCAGTTGTACGTGTTGCATTCTCCAGTTTAAATTTAGAATCAGGAGAGAGTACAATTGTACAACCTCAAACTGTTAATTTCCAAGGAGGAAATAGACAATTTGGTTATACTGCAATTTTATCTGATTCAGATGTAGCATCAATTAGAGCTACAAAATCTGCAAGAGGAACAGCTTCAGTGCCACAATTTATTGGTGATTCAGAAGCAGCTCAATCAATAACAGTTACTGGATTTGAATTTGAAATTGTAGCTAAAGAACAATTAATTGCTGATAAATCAGCAACAATATTAATAATAGGAAATGAAACAGGAGGTAGAGTTAGCATTACAGTAACAGCTAAACGATTACAAGTAGCTACTACCATGGCCGCTCCTACTATTCAAGGAAGTTAAAAAGGGAATAATAAATGGCAGTAAGAGGAAATTTTTACAATAACAGACGAATGGCCGCTCCAGGTAGATCAGTAGCATCTGAATCACCTGTAATGACAAGAGGTGGAGGTGCAGCTTCTCAGCAAGTAATGGCATTAGCTCAAAACTTGGCTAATAATATAATTAGACAACGTGAATTAGCTAATCGTAGAGCAAGGTTAGGAAGAATATATACATCATTTGATCCTGTTGATGATGTATTACCAAATAATCAAGAACAAGTTACTAGAGGAATATTTACTGGTAATGTAGGAACATTGACAGGATATTTTACTCAATCAGCATTAACAGCTGCACAGCAATCATATTTTACCGATGTATATGACAAAGTTTCATCTGATTCTACAGCTGTAGAACAATTTAGTTTAGCATATGGACACTATGCAGGATCTGGTTCAAAGGATACAACCGGAAATTTAAATAATGATACTCCTTCAAGAGCTATCTATAAACAATATGCACAATTGTTATTACCACCAGATGATAAAAAGTTTACATTCGGCGGAACAGATTCAGATTCTATTTATATTATTAATTTTAATAGAGCTCGTTATAGAGAAAAAATAGATCCAGGTAATTTAGAAATAAACTTAGCAACCAATCCTTCTGATACTGCTACACCAGATAACTTTATTAGATTAATTGATGATTCATCAGTAGCAGGTACAGTAGGTGAAGCCGGACTAATTTATAATATTGTATCAGGTTCAATTGATACAGGAACAATAATTCATAATTCATCTGCACCTGTATATTTTGGATTGTTATATCCTCAACATGGAATTGTAATTCTTAATGGAGATAAATTAGATGAAGCAGTAGGAAATAAAGGTGGTGCTGCATTTGGTACAGTTGTAACATCAGGTCCAGCTGAAACAAATCATGTAAATCGTTTATTCCGTGCAATGTCAGGATCATATTCTGTACGTCCAGCAACATTAGGATTACAAGCAAGATCATCAGAAGCAGTTAAGTCAACATATTACTTTGTACGTATGAAAAATGCAGAATATAATTATTCTAACAATCCTTCATTTGTAACTGGTTCATTAGGACAATTAGCATTTAGTACATTTGTATATGATCCTCAAGTTTATATTACATCAGTTGGATTATATAATGAAAGAAAAGAATTATTAGCTGTTGCAAAATTAAGTCAACCTTTATTAAAATCGTTTACAAGAGAAGCGTTAATTAAAGTTAAGTTAGACTTCTAAATAAAATAGCGATATGATATGCCAACAATACCAACAGTATTTAGATCAATCAAATCAGGGGATTTTAGACAAACATCTTTTAAAGCATATAAACAATACAATGTTAATGTAACAGGAAGTGGGTATGTTTTCCTCTCAGGCCAACATCAGAAATATACACCTGCAATTAATGCAGCTATAGCATCAGATGATCCAGTTACCCCTAACGGTCTTAATCAATATATGATATGGAATCATATTGACCATAGATATTACAGATATCCATATGACCCAGCTCGTACATTTGAACATACAAATCGTAGACTAACAGATAAATTTTTATTTTTAACTGCATCAATATTTTCAATTCCATATTTTGAATGTGGTGAAAGAATCAAAGCTGGTTCTGTAACAGTAGAAGATGTTGATTGGACTTTATATGATGATGGAAATGGTAATCTTAAAGATTCATCAATTGAATCAGCTAGTTTTGCAGACAAAAGAAAATTAGCTGGTTATTGGACATTTAATAATGAGTTTAGGCAAAATAATAATAATTATGGAAATATAAGTGGTTCTATAAAATATCTAAGTAATACATTCACACCAGAGTATGGATCAATTGCAACAGATATTGACATCTCGAGAGGAGTTACTACAACAGGCGATCTAGCTATCCGATCAGGACTTGAAGGTGGATTTAATGGAGTTACTAGTTTTATAAGAACTCCTCAACACAAAGAATTTAACCCAGGTGCAGGTGATAACTTTGCATGGTCGTTTTGGATCCAAGCTCCAATATCTCAATCAAATACAAGTACTACATATAATTCATTAGTACGAAAGGATACAGTATTAGTACAAGACTTTTTTGATCCTGTTGATAAATTAGTTAAAAGTCGTACAATTGATCGAGGGTTTAATGGAACAACAGCAATTACAAAATTTCCTTATCATGTTTATAGAAATAATGATTCTGGTGATACTCTAGAAAATGGTAAAATTAAGTTTGCAATTACAGGAGAAGATAAAGGAGTTACTATTATATCAACAACTCAATGTACTGGATCACATCATATTGTAGCACAACGATCAGGAAGTGAACAACAACTATGGATAGATGGAGTTCTAGAAGCATCAAGTTCAGTACTAACAGGCCCAACAAAAAATGAATGTGATATAATATTTGGAGGAAAGCATTTAAGAGCTGATTTTGCAAGATATTCTGGTAGCATGGCAGAAATTAGATATTATAAGTACGGTTTAGGTTCAGCCCAAATTGGCTCATTAGCTAATGCAGATTATACAGGTGGAGGATTATATCAATCTAGTACTGGTGGAAATATATTTTATCGTAATGGGCATATTGTAATATCATCACCAATGCCAAAATATGAAGGCGCATTAACTGGTTCATATAATATTGGATATAAAGGTACTCATACAATTTATGAAAATGAAGCGTTTATTGAAGTACCAAAAGATACATGTAATGTATCAATGAATCCAACCGCAACATATAATCCACCAGATGGCAATGAATCATCTAATGATTATCTTGCATCAAATGGTATGGGAGAGTTAATACACCCAGGGTTTATATCTGGTACAATGAGGCCATATATAACAACAATTGGTTTATATAATGATAAATCACAATTATTAGCAGTAGGAAAATTATCTCAGGCAATACAAAAACGAGATGATATAGACATGAATTTTGTGGTTCGTTGGGACCATTAACATATTTATATAAAAGAACAAGTTATGGCATGGAGAAATAAAAGCAAATTGCGATCAAATGCAATTAAACATGGTTACCGAAGTGGATTCGAACATAAAGTATCAGACCAATTAAAAGAATCAAAAATTGCATTTGAATATGAAACAACTGTAATACCATATATTAGACCAGAAACTAAACATACGTATACAATTGATTTTACCCTTCCAAATGGTATATTAGTTGAGACTAAAGGTAGATGGGTTGCAGAGGATAGAAAAAAACATTTACTTATAAAAAAACAACATCCGGAGTTAGATATAAGAATGGTATTTATGTCAGGTAAAACAAAAATACGAAAAGGTTCAAAAACTACATATGGATCTTATTGTGATAAGCATGGAATCCCATGGGCAGAAAAATTAATACCAGAGTCATGGTTTTCTGAAAAAGATTAGGTTATTTGAAATATTTTTGTTATATTAGTTTAGATGAAAAACTTTAAATTACGGACATTAATAGACACAGTACTAGGATCAGGCAGATCTACAAATAATAACAATGTTGCATATTGTTGTCCATTTTGTCATACACAAAAGAAAAAATTAGAAGTTAATACAATATCACAACATTGGCATTGTTGGGTATGTAACATTGCAGGTAGAAAATTAGTTACATTATTTCGTAAGTTAAATGTTGAACGTACAAAGATATCTAAATTAGTTAGTTTATTAGACGAAGTAGAATATAAACCAACAAAGACAACAACAGATACACCCGTATTACATCTACCAGAAGGCTATCGACCTTTATGGCAATTAGATAAACTTTCACCTGAATATAGAAATGCGATTTATTATCTTAAAAGCCGCGGCATTGGTATACATGATATTTTAAAATATAGAATTGGTTATTGTAGAAAAGGATTATATAGAGGAAAAATAATTATTCCAAGTTATGATGCTAATGCGAGTTTAAATTATTTTGTTGCAAGAGCATATTATGAAGATGATGTATATAAACATAAAAACCCTCCTACATCAAAAGATATTATTGGATTTGAATTACATATAAACTGGAATTTACCAATTATATTAGTAGAAGGAGCATTTGATGCAATTACTATTAAGCGTAATGTGATTCCATTATTTGGCAAAACTATTTCAACTACATTAAAACGTAGAATTGTTGAAAAGGGAGTTAAAAAAATTTATATATGTCTAGACAAGGATGCAAAAAAGCAAGCATTAGAAACAGCTAGTTATTTTATGAATAATGGACTAGATGTATATTTTGTAGATCTAACTAGTAAAGATCCTAATGAGTTAGGATTTGAAAAAACAAAAGAATTATTAGAAACAACCCCACGTATGACTCAGGAATACTTAATGGAACAAACAATATTATGCAGATTATAAAAACACAATTAGACTCAATTGATAAAATATATCATATTGCAGATGTACATGTTAGGAATGTTAAACGACATAAAGAATATAATTTAGTCTTTAAACGTTTATATTCATATATTAAAAAAACAAAAACTCCTAATTCATTAATTTATGTAGCAGGTGATATAGTACATGCAAAAACAGATATGTCACCAGAATTAATTAATATGGTGTCAGAATTTTTCAAACAGCTAGCAGATTTGGCACCTACAATTATTATAACAGGAAATCATGATTGTAACCTAAATAATAGTTATAGACTAGACGCCTTAAGTCCGATCATTAGAGCCTTGAATCATCAAAACTTACACTATCTTAAAGACAACGGTATATATTATATTTCCGGAGTACACTTTAACGTAATGTCAGTCTTTGATAAACCAATAGATTACATAAAAGCTGTAGATTTTGACGGTGATTATAAGATAGCATTACATCACGGTTCAGTACATAACGCATCTACAGATGCAGGATTTACTTTAAGTAATACTCATGTTACGACTGAAATGTTTAAAGGACATGATTTAGTATTATTAGGTGATATTCATAGACCACAATTTTTAGATGAAGAAAAAACAGTTGCATATGCAGGATCTTTAGTTCAACAAAATCATGGAGAAGCTTTAGGACATGGAATAATGGTATGGGATTTAAAAACTAAAAAATCTGAGTTTGTTGAAATACAAAATGATTTTGGATATTATACATATGAAGTAGATAATGGCAAAATAATTAATCCAACTGATAAAATGCCTAAAAGGCCTAGATTGAGACTAAAAGTAAAAGATACAGATTCTGGAACATTGAAGCAAATAATTGCTAACATTAAATCTCAATATAAAGTACAAGAAATTTCTATCCAAAAAATGAATTCATTGAATTCTAATGATTCAACTAACAAAATAAATTTTGGTAATGTACGAGATGTAGAATGGCAAAACAAAACTATTACAGAATATTTATCAGATGAATTTGCATTAGATGAAGTATTGTTAGATACTGTTAGACATATAAATAGAAATGTACATTCTAAACTTCCTGCTAGTTTAGTAACTAGGAATATAACATGGCAACCTAAGAAATTTGAATTTTCAAATATGTTTAGTTACGGTCCAGATAATATTGTTGATTTTACAAATATATCAGGAACATATGGATTATTTGCACCAAATGCTTCTGGAAAATCGACGTTACTAGATGCATTATCATTTTGTTGTTTTGATAAGTGTTCTAGGACTAAAAAAGCTGCTCATGTATTAAATAATAAAAAATCATCATTTTCATGTAAGTTTGAATTTGGATTAAATAATCATACATATTATATTGAACGATTTGCAAAAAAGAATAATAGAGGGCATGTTAAAGTTGATGTTAACTTTTGGAGAGTAGATAAATCAGGCAATGAAGAAAACCTTAATGGAGATCAACGAGATACTACCAATAAAAATATAAGACAATATCTTGGTTCATATGAAGACTTTGTATTAACAGCATTATCATTACAAAATAATAATACAGGATTTATTGATAAAACTCAAAGAGAACGTAAAGACTTGTTATCACAATTTTTAGATATTGATATATTTGAACAACAGTATTTAATCGGCCATGAAGATATTCGAGAAACAGCTGCATTAATTAGAGAATATAAAAGAAAGGACTTTTCAACCGATCTTGCATCAGCTAATGATATTATATCTCAACATACTGGTTCATATGAGCAAATGAAATTGGATAAGTCTGAACATGAAGAAATGAAAACAAACCTTAATGATATTATCTTTACTATGACCAAAGAATTAAAAAAGGTTGATGATACATTAAAAGAGCCAGATGATATTAAATATGAAATAACTCAATTAAATGATTCTTTAGGAAATACAAAATTAGAAAAAGATCATCAAATTGAATTAATTAAATCTCAAGAAAAGTTAAATAACGAACTTAACCAAAAGATTAAAAAGGTCAATGTTGATATATTAGAAACACAATTATCTGAATTAACAAAATATAATGCAAATATTATTACATTTAAGAATGCGTTGAAAGTAAAACAGTTAAAAATACAACATGCACAAAAGATGGTATCTAAATTAGATAAACATGAATGGGATGAAAATTGTAGTTTTTGTATGGCTAATCCATGGTTACAAGAAACAAAGGAGGTGGCAGATTTATTACCTAAATTAAAACAAGAAGAAAATACAATATATGCAGAAATAAAACATATTACTAATGCAATAGATGATATACAAAAGCAATTGCCTGATGAAAAATTACAATTTTTATCAAATTTAAAACATCAATTAGGAATTAGTAACGGAACATTAATTGCACAACAACACCAATTAGAAAAAATTAAATGGGATATTGAAACATGTAATAATAATATACATGATAAAAAGAAACAACTAATAAAGTCTCAAAAACAAAAAGATAATATTGAATTCAATAAAAGTAAAAATATTGAAATACAAGAAATACGAGACGAAATAACAACAGTTAACTTAGAACTTAAAGAGTTAGATTCAGAGTTATTAGTATTGTCTGGTAAATTAAAAATGGCAGAACAATCTAGACAAGATGCACAAGATGGAATTGACCGTTTAATTGATTTAGAACAACAATATCAAGGATATGAATATTATCAAAAAGCAGTACAACGTAATGGAGTTCCATATCATTTAATTACAAAGGCATTGCCACAAATAGAATCTGAAATAAATAATATCTTAAATCAAATTGTTGAATTTACAATTGTACTACATACAGATGGTAAAAATATAAATGCTCATATAGTATATGATGATGAAAATTATTGGCCATTGGAATTGACATCTGGAATGGAAAAATTTATTTCTTCATTAGCCATTAGAACATCGTTAATAAACATATCTAATCTTCCAAGACCTAACTTTTTAGCAATTGATGAAGGTTTCGGAGTATTAGATTCAGACAACTTAAATTCAATGTATCAACTTTTTGATTATCTAAAATCTCAATTTGGATTTGTATTGTGTATATCTCATATAGATGCCATGCGTGATATCATGGATAAGCTAATAGAAATTAAGAAAGCAAATGGATACTCAGAAATACGCTTTGAGTGATATTTATATTAAATATATAGGTATTTAACGGAGAAAATGGTTGCCAGTTTATAACGATCCAGAAATTAAAAATATTGCAGGTTATGTAGGTCTACGAGAATGGACATATACAATCCGCGACAAGTCTCTATTATCACCAGATTATTTTGGTATAGTAGAATTTCCAGCAAAGTTTACAGCCGGAAAAAACTTAATAAAACTAAAGGCCCACCCAAATAATTTAGTTCCTGATAGTGATATTCATATAGAAGTATTAGATATTAATGGTAATCCATTATATTACGAACCATTAAAGTATTTACAAAAAGATTATGCTCGTGTAATTGCGGTATGGATATTTCCAGATGATGCAGCAGGAATAGGTAATGTATATATATCAGGTAGAGCATTAAGAAATGCAGATACTGGATTAATATTACCATATAGTAGAAATTTAAATAATAACGAATATTTAAATATTCCAAATGTAATATGGAAACGTAACATACCAATATCACCATTCGAAAAAAATAGTACAGAGATAATACATTTAGGATCACCTCGAGTATTTATTAAAGAAATAATACAAACATATCAAAAACCAATTAACTTGGAAGATGTGGAGCAACATAAAAGTGGTTCTGGTGGAACAGTTACATTACGACCAATTACAATAGGTGGTTCAGCTGGTACAGGTA
>Ga0209337_1003758_pt1 | contig 10656 bp, 7 predicted proteins | sample LinPmetageLP53_FD_184044 | JGI IMG/M metagenome (GOLD analysis project Ga0209337, IMG submission 184044) | Marine viral communities from the Pacific Ocean - LP-53 (SPAdes) (version 2) | ecosystem: Environmental > Aquatic > Marine > Oceanic | place: Pacific Ocean | collected 2010-02-08 | reverse complement strand
CAAGTTCCACAGAATTAGATAATGATAATACAGAAGCTATGCAAGTTAATCTTTGGTTACATGGGGGTTCTACTTTTACAGGTGGTACGTTAAATACTGGAGCTTTAGCAGCATCAACTAATGCAAACAGAGCAGCAGGAATAGGTAGTATATTTGCATCAACTGATAACGAAATAGAAATTACAGGATTTCAAATTGAAGTAGGCTCTCAAGCCACACCATTTGAGCATAGGTCATTTGGGGAAGAACTAGCTTTGTGTCAGAGGTATTTTCATTTTAGTGGATTTCCTAAGATTATTCCGGGTCAAGACCAAGCTGATGGAGGTTTAACTGATTATGAAGGTCAGATATTTAGTTGGACATTATCAGATAATAGACACGCAACTTCTTATTCCTTTCCAACAACAATGAGAAGTAATCCAACTGTTGTTATGTATGGCCCTCAAGATGGAACGTCTGCAAGGTCAACTCCTTATAGCCAATCTACACAAGAAACTGTAAGTGCGTATTATAATGAAAGTACAAATGGACTTCACGGATATTTTCAAGGGGGGAGTAATACAAATGGTCAAAGATTTTTTCTTGGTGCAGACTGTGAATTATAGGAGAATTAAATGAATATTACTTCAGCAAAGTATTATAAAAATCCTGTTTCAGGTAGTGATGTAAACTCTGGTATAAGAGCAGTAATAGATGGTATAACAATGTTTGTTCCAATAACTACTGACAACAGACACTACCAAGCAATCCTTGAGTGGGCAAAGATAGATGGCAACACAATAGCTGAAGCAGACTAAGGATGAAAATGAGTATGCAACCTGAACTAAAAGTACAACTAGAATTAGATGCACACGAAAAAGAATGTGCAATCCGTTATCAAGCAGTCAATGATAAATTAGAAGCACTAGACAAAAGAATGTGGCGAATAGAAGCTATGTCTATGGTGGGAACTTTAGGTGTGGTAGCTTTGGTTGTCGCAATAGTAATGAAATAGGATTAGAGTATGGCAGAAACTGATACAACTTTAGAAACAGAACCAGTAACAAATATTCAAGATACAGTTCAAAAAAGAGCAGGTGCTGGTCAATTACCTACGGGTACTGGATTTACCCCCGTTGTACAAAAAGTTAAAGAAGATGAAGAAATATTACAAACTCCCACAGCTATAGATACTGCATTAAAAGCTACTCCAACACAAGTACCTACTACGGATTTAGATGTTACAGTTCCTTCTGCACAAAATGCAGAAAAGTATACAGCCAATTCTGTATCAGGAACTCCTGAATCAGTAGCCGCACAAGGCAAGCTATCTTCTGAATCTGTTATAGGAGATGTTATAGGAACAGTAAGTTCTAACTCTTTGTCAGAAGCTGCTCAGGGAACAGTATCTCAAGAGTCAACTGTCAAATATCAACTAGAACAACTATTTTCATCTTTTGAAGAAGGTAAAACTTTACCTGCTTGGGCTGCTCCTGCAGTCAGACAAGTTGGTGCAATAATGCAATCTAGGGGTTTAGGTGCGTCTAGCATGGCTTCAGCCGCTATAACTCAAGCCATCATGGAATCAGGTATACCAATAGCCAAATCTGATGCAGATAGATACGCACAGATGGATATAGCTAATCTTACAAATCAACAACAGTCTGTTATGCAAAATGCCATGACCTATGCGGCTATGGATAAAGCTAATCTTGATGTTCGTACACAAGTTGCAGTCAACAATGCTAAGTCATTTTTAACTTTAGATTTACAAAATTTATCTAATGAAGAGAAGATGGCAGAGATAGACTACGCAGGCAAGCTACAAGTTCTTACATCTAATCAGGCAGCTTCAAATGCTTCAGCACAGTTTAATGCTCAATCACAAAATCAAGTTGATCAGTTCTTTGCAGAATTAGGGGCCCAATTAGAAACAAACAATAAAAACCGTAAGGCTGCCCAAGACCAATTTAATGCAGATGAAGCTAATGCGATAGCACAATATAATGCTACTTTGTCTGATTCTCGTGAAAGATTTAATGTAAATATGTCCACGCAGATAGCACAAGCAAACGCTGTGTGGCGTAGAGAAATAAACACAGCAGAGACTGCTAATCAAAATGCGGCCAACCAACAGAATGCTCAAAACTTATTGGGTATGACACAACAATCTCTTGATGCTTTGTGGCAAAGGTACAGAGATGAAGCAGGTTGGGCGTTAGATATAGCACAGAGTCAAGAACAAAGAAACCATGAAATAGGTTTGTTAGGTATGGAAATTGACTCTAACTCCTCTCTGTATGAATTACAAAGTGATGCTACATTTAGTACGGAGTTAGGTAAAGCTGTTTTGAACGGTGTATTTCAAGTTGGTAATACATATGCTAAGAAGAATTTTTAATAGAGGTTAAATTATGGATACAATGTGGAAATGGTTAACAGGTGCGTGGGATACGGTATCAGGCACAGTTGGAGATGCCTATACGTCTGTGGCAGAAAGTGCTGTGGGTGAAGCTGTTGGAAGTGCTTATGACTATGTGACGGGAGACTCAAATGTAGATTCTGGTTATATGGATCATCCTTACTATTTTGATACATCAAATAAGACTACATCTGCACTAGGAGCAGCATTGGACTTTGCAGGTGGTTTTATGGCAGTAGCCGCACCCAACGATGGCAGACCAATACAACATGCCCAAGCAAATTTAAGAAACATAAGTGGAAGAAGTGGTATAAGAAGTCCTAAATTTAAAGCTGGACAAAGTGATCTAGGCTTTACACCAAGAGTAAATGACGCTATAATGAAAGTAAACGGGGGTAAGAATCCCTCTATTCAAGCACTCGTTGAACAAATGAGATCATATAATGGTTCAGGTAGAACAATTAATTTAGCCAGCTACGGTAGCATTTCTGTAGGAACTAAAACTAAAAAGCCATCTTTTGCTCCTAAATACTACGGTGGAAAATAAATATGACAGATACTATACCTTCTATAAACGTAAAAAACAGATCAGCAGGTGGTGGAGATAACTTTAACAAAGCTCCTCCCGGATGGTCTCTTACTCAACCCAAAAGTAAGTGGGCGTGGGAAAAACCCCCTGTACATTCTAGTCCTGCACAAGCAGTTGATTCTATCATAGACAGACTAGAGATGCCTGAAGTAAGAACTCAGATGGAAAAATTAATGATTGCAGGCATATCTATACAAGAAATAACAAACACTATTGCTATGGGTGGTTTTAGTCAAGGACACTTTACTCCCGATGTAGCAGAAATAATAAAAGGACCTATATCTGTCTATCTTATGTCTATAGCTGAAGAGGAAGACATACCAGTGCGAGGATATAACACAGAAGATGGAATGTATTCTATGGATGAGGGTATCGATGATCAAACTCTTATGAGCCTTATGGAAAAGAGAAATCCTGATTTGTACAAATACATAGCGTCTCAGGCAGAAGAAATAGAGGAAGAGCCTGAACCTGAAACTGTAGTAGAAAAAGGTTTCATTGCTATAGCTCCTGAAGAAGTGCAACAAGAGGAAATAGTTTAATGGGATTAAATGTAGGAAGTTTTTTTAAAAATGCTGTTAAAGGTGCTGCCCAACAGTATAATCAAAACGTTGGTTTTCAAAGAAAAAAAGAAGCTGACGAAGAAGCTGCCATTTCTGCTTCTGCAAGAGATTTTGCAGGTAGAAAAGAATTAATACAAAAAGAAGCAGAGTGGAAAGCTTTTTATAACAAATCTGTACCTGTAAAAGATGATACTAAATATTCTGCGTCTTATGCTGTAACTAATGACAGTTTTAACACTGACGCATTTAAACAAAAAGTAAAAGATTTAGGGTACGAAAAGTTTTTTAGGAATGGTAGAATATATGTACCTAGAGGTGCTAACTTTGAATCGGGTAACGATCAAGCAAAAAGAGAAGATACATACACTCAAATGTCAACAGTGCTATCTCCTAAATTTTTAGAATTATTTAAAGAAGATCAAACTCTCTCAAATACTATGGTAACTAGTTTAGCTGATGCTTGGCAAAACAATTTAGTATTAGAAGAAGACAAAACAGCAAACGGTAAAAAAGTTTATACATTTAAAAAATCGCAGTGGGCAACTATTAGTAAAAACCGTCAACTTGCCGCACTAGTAGCACAGAGAATTGGTACATCAGTAAAAGAACTAGATAAATTTATAAAAGAAACTGGTGACTATTCCGATGGCTCAGGAACAATGTATGAGTTTAGCGATGATAAATTTGCAATAGGACCTAACGATTTTTTTAGAAATAAAGATATTGATGGAAGAGCAATTTTTGGTAATAAACAAATTGATATTTTAAAACGTATAGCTCCTAGAACTCCGGGTATTGATTTAACCAGCCCTATAAAAATTTCTACTGTGGCTAATGAATTAAATATCTTTGCTAAATCGCAAGGGACAATTTTAAACAAAGAGGGCAAACCAATACAGAAGGTAACTGCTGGGGAAATAGTTGATGCAATAGCAGTTGCTATTCCTTTTTTATCAACAATTCAAAACCCATCGAGTATGAATAATGTAGAAATGACACAGAAAGTAAAAGATAGATTACAATCATTAGGTTATAACCAAAACTTATACAACGATCCTCAAGTACTATTAAAAATACTAGGCAATGCTTTGCCTGCTACATTTAGATACCAAGCAAATCTTCAATTTGATTTATCTGGTAAGATTGACTTAAAACAACAAGGTCTTTTAAAACGATTAGTTGGAGGTAGTGACCCTCTTGCAAGTATAAAAATAAAACGTGATTCAGCAGCAAATTTAGAAAGCGATGCTACACAAGTTACTTTTTTAATAGACGGAGGAGCAGAATCTGGAGCTTCGGCATCTATACCTAGAACTATATCTGCTTTTGGAGGTGTAGTAAATAGTTTAATGAAAACAGGTTTAGAATCTTTAGGTGGCGATCAAAAAATGTTTTCAAGATTTGGAAGGTTGTTTCAAGCTCATCAAGAAGAATATAACGCTGCTATGAATAGTGCTGATGATAAAGGCAAAAATAAAAGAATAAAAAATGCTTTGTTAAAATTTTACGCTACTCGAATGACATTTAGATTAGCTGCTGATATTCAAAACACAGGTGGAACTCAAGCAGGACCTAGAATATCTGATGATGACGTAGCTAGAATACAAGAAGGTTTGCAACTATTATTTTTAAACGATGATAACGCCTTAAGGGCAATATCGGCAGCTATACAAGAAGATGCAGAACGAAAAAGAGTAATTTTTAATGGTCTTATGTCTGCAGATGTTAAGGAAGTAGCTGCTGCACAACTTATGTCAAATATGGCAGGGGGTGATATTGTTAAGAGTGTTTTTGATATAAGCAGAAAATATAAAGATAAGCTTAGTACTAGTAAATTTGGAAGTAAAGAAGGTTTAGTTTTACGAGGATTTGGTAGTGTAAAAGAAATTGTGCCAATTAACATTGATGGCAATAACGATCCAAAAGAGAAAAAAGAAAAAGATAACGAATTTGTATTGGGAGGATAACAGTACATGGCTGAGAATGTACAAACACAGTTTGGTAAAGTATACAAAAGGTTAGAACAGAAAGATAAACCTTTTGATTATAGTTCTGTATCTATTACAGATTTACCTGCTGCCGAATTAGATGCACGTTACTTTAGTGGAAAAGTAAATAATGCCAATGCTTTCAGGCAAGGAATGGACACTGCTACGGGATACAAAAGTGCTACATCCTATTATGACATGTATGTAAATGCTCAAGGACCAAACAGACAAAAATTAACAAAAGAAGAATTAGCAAATGCAATACAGCAGAACATGAAGGGAACAGAAAATTTAGGCTTTCTTAAAAGTGAAGATGGTAAAGTAGCTGTAGAAAGTTTAGATGATTCTCCTGTTAGACAATTTAGTTCAGATATGACCTACGAAGATAAGTTAAAGGCGTTGGTAGCAAATCAAGGTACTAAAGTTGTAATGCCTGATGGTAGACTAGGAGTGCTACCTATTGTAAAACTTCTAGGGCAGTTTGATCCTCCACCATACAAGCCATCTCCAACAGAAGCATTTTTTGGAGTAGATGAACAAAATAAACTCCGTCTTAAAAATATACCATTTGAGGTAGACCAAGAAAAAACACTTATTAAAGATACTGGTACAAAAGAAATTGTTACACAACCTGCTAAGACAATCTACCCTCTATCCGATAAGTCAGGAAAAGGTGCAGTTGTCTATGATTTTAATGAAAGAGTTGTATCTTTTAAGGCAATGCTAGACAAGTACACATCTCTGAATCAATATCAAAAATTAAACATACTCAAAGCTCAAGCAAGTGGAGAACTTAGTAAAGTTGCAGGTGCAGGTCAGTTAGGTAAAGATACCGTAGCAGGGGTGGGTAACCTAGCTCTGTGGGGTATGGAAGCTATTACTAATGTAGCCATTGACACTGCAAACTTTTTTAGTTTTGATGAAGAGTTTAAAGACCCAAAAGATAATCCCACTCAAAAAAATGGTGGAGTTGATTTTGGACACATAAACTATGCGGCAGAAACATTCTCTCAAAATACAGGAGTGTCACAAGCTACATCTGATCTTATATTTAGATGGAGTCCTAGTATAACTGAGACTGCTTTAAAAGAACTTGCTGGTGGTGCTGTTATAGCAGGACCTTTCCAAGCAATTAAAGTTGGTCGTTACTTTTTAAAAGACAAAGCTTTTAGAGATTTTGTTAAAAAGAACTATGGAGGAGTAGGTTTAGACTTTGAAGAATCTTACGCAAGAGCAATACAAGCAAAGAAAACTCCTGCTGTGTTAATAAGGGAACATGTTAATGATAGCACTAAAATAAACTCAATAGCTTATAGGAATTGGAAAGCAAATGGAGTTATGAATTCTATACAAAGAAGTGCTGAATATAGGAAATCATTTGAAGGTAGCAAAACTGCTCTTGCTGATATGGAAATAGTAGATGCTAGAATAATTTCACTTAAAAAAAGACAAGTTAGTTTAGAAAATAAAAGAAGCATAGATGATAAATGGGAAAAGGCTTATCAAAATGCTACTAACGAGCTAGAAGATCAAATCAGCTATAAAAACTCTTTGTTTATAAGAAATTTTATACCCCAAGACCTAAGAGAAGCTCTTGCTACAGAAGCTGGCATATCATATGGTATATCCCTACTTAAAAACACACAGCAATCTTATTTTCCTGATTCAAGTGCTACTATGTTTGAGATAGGAGGAGTTGTGTTAGGCAATTATTCTACTGCAAAAGTATCCAATAAAGCTATGGGAGTTTTAAATTCTGTGTCTTCAGCTAAAAGTTTACCTGAAGGAGTAGCTAAACTATTTAAAAGTTTATTTATATCTACTAAAGAACAAAAGGCAGATAAGTTTTTAAGACTATTAGGTGGAACTAACCCTGAAATGGCAGCTCGAATGGAAGCAGGCATACTTAGAGCAGAAGAGATAACAACTAAAATATTAGATATGAAAGACAGGAACGGTCAACCTTTAATAACAGAACCTGATATAATAGTTAACACTTTGGCTAACATATCTACTTTGGACATACTAAGATCAAAGGCAGGACAACTGGGTGATAAATTATCCGTAAAAGGCATGGATACGTTAAACCACGAGTTTCAAAGGTTATCTGAAAATATAGTTACACAAAGCGAATTAAACACACAGTTAGCAATAGCAGTCAGAGAGCTAAACAAATTAAGATTTGCTCCCGGCACTGACCCTAGTATTAAAAATTTTGCTGAGGGGTTAGAAAAATATTTAAGAAATTCTCAATCTCAAGTAACAGATCAAATTGCACATTTCACTAAGGACATAAATGATACTCAAGCGTTTATGCTAATGGAAGCATCAGGAGTAAAACTTACAGACACACCGGGAGCTTACACTGACTACGAGACTGCTCTTGAATCTTTAGGTACTTCAAGGGCAGAATTAATGAGAGGTCTTGGGTATAATGAGCAACAAATTATAAAGGCAACTAATGATAATTTAAACCAATTTAGATTAGCCACACTAGAAGGTGCAAACAAGGCACAGATAGCTATAGATACTTTACCTCAAGAGATTGGTAAGAATGTATCAACATCTTTTATAGGCACTAAGAAAAACAATTTTGAACTTGCATCTAAAAAATACACAGACTTACGGGCTGCTAATCAAACTTCAGAAATGGATTTTTCTCCTATATATGATCAATACCTAAACGGTATAGAAGAAACTGTGCTACAAGGAAGTAATGCGGCAAAAGCTATGGCTGGAACTAAATTAGCCACTGTTATTGAAGGTAAACTAGGAAATGTATTTCAAGAAGCAGCAAGGAAGATGTTTAAATCAAACCCTAAGTTAACACCACTTGTAGATAAAGTAAAAGAAATATATCCTGATGCTAGTGATCTACAAATATGGACTGTGTTGAAGAACGGAAATGCTGAAATAGGTTTTGATGGCATAGCTAATCTAAAACTACCAATTAACTTTGCAGATTATCAACTTGTTCTGTCAAGTTTATCTGCACAAACTTACAAATTTGGGTCAACAAGACAAGCATTACCTGTAAAAGAAATAAAAAAATTAATGATGGATACAGCAGAAAATGAGAATACAGGTTTTAAAATAGGGTTGTTACAGCCAGACGGAGGTACTTCTGTAGGAACAGATGTAATGGATGGTTTAAAAGACGCCAACGCCACTTGGCAAAATACTTCTGCAATATATGAATCTGGCATAGGTAAGAAATGGGCAAACTATTCTAAAACAAAACTTTCAGGGGGTATGATTAAATACGGAAGTCTTGATCAAGACCCTGTAAACTGGTTTGCAACAGAGATTGCATCAAGGAAAAATATAAGCAAACCTGAAGGGGTAACTTCTTTTAATAACATGTTTTCTGAAATGGCAAGTGTGTACGGTGGTAAACTTGTAAGTAGTGCTGATGAGATAGGTGGCACTCCTGCTAGGTATGAGTTTATTGCAGGTGATGTTGGAACACAAACCTTTAAGAAAAATTGGATTGATCAAATGAAATATCATGTTTTAACCGAAACTCAGTCGGGTAAGAATATGATGAAGTTACACGCTGATCCTAAATTAAATAAACAATTCTTAACTCAAGGAGAGATAACAGAAGGTAGGATAATCTTAGACTATAGAGAAGAAGATGTTATGAATTTAATAAAACACATGAAACAAGCTAAGATGCGTGATTCTGAAACAAATCAATTAGTAGATATGTTTAATGATAACGACATTCAAGAGATATTTGATTCAATAGGTATAGAACAACTGGCTTTGAAAAGTGATATTGCTAGAAAAGCAGTGAGTAATGTTAAAAAAATAGTTACAGAAAAAGTAGAAAATATAAGAACAGGAAAAGGCTTGGAAGCAATTGAAGTTAAGGCTCAGATGAAATTAGCTGAAAAATATGGTGCTGATTTAAATCCTGACTTTGTATTTTCTCAAGCACAATTAGGAGAAACAGGACTTGCTAATTTAGATAGGGTAAGAACAGGATACATAAAAGGTTTGGTGGCAAATAAAAGTCTGTCTATTGCTGATAGAAAATTAAAAGTACAACAATATGACAGATTTGTTGCAGGACAATTTATGGAAAAACTTACATCTGTATCCCAAGAAAAGATTATGGGCAAACCTAGTTTGTCTTTAGACATGACTTCAAGCACTACTTTAGATAATGTTCCACTTAAAATAAATCCTAAAGCATTATTAGATGGTATATCAGGAGGACCTATGTCTCAAAAAGATGGGTCAATAAAAGAACTTCTTACAAGAGGTGCTGATGGTGTTCTTGATAGTACGGGTAAACCTATTGATCCCAATCAATTTTATGAGGACATGGTTACAATTGCCGAACTAGTTGCAGGTAAAGAGCCTACAAACATAGGAACTATAGGTATAACTGGAATACCTACTGGTTTATCTGTAGAATCATACATAAGTAGAGTGTATTCTGTTGCTCGTGGTGTTGTCAGTTTAAAGTACTTAATGACAGAAGCTGTGCTACAAACAGCAAGAGTACAAAAGTTTAACGCTTTCCAAGCTTTAATAAAAGACCCAGAGATAGCTAGACTTGTTGTTAAAGCTATAAAGACAGGTAAGCCACTCAAAGGTGATGATGCTGTATTGTTTGATCAATTGCTATTAAGTGCTGTTGCTAAACAGAGTGTTAAGTATGCTTCTACTGAAGAAGCTTTAGCATCTTCTAGACCTGCAGTTGGTCAAGAAAAGACTTTGTTTGAAGAAGGCAGAGAAAAACAAGACCTGATGGCTAGGCAGAATTTAATTGAAGGTGCAGGAGATACTGTTATGAAAGTAAGTCCGGGGGATGTTCCTACTATGACTCCTTTTGGTACACTCACAGGTAAATATAATGTTCAACCTTTTATAGAGGGAGTAGAAACAGGAGTAGATAAAATAGGCAGTCAAATGCAAAAATTATTTGAAAACCAACTAAAGCAGGGTTCACCTGTAAATTTTTAAGGAGAATAACTAATGAAAATGTACAATAATGGTCAACGTAAAGGTATGATGTATGGTGGTGGTGCTACCCCAAGAAAGCCTATGATGTACGGTGGCATGGCTAAAAAGAAAATGAACATGGGTGGACTTGCTGATCAA
>Ga0209337_1003757_pt1 | contig 10659 bp, 6 predicted proteins | sample LinPmetageLP53_FD_184044 | JGI IMG/M metagenome (GOLD analysis project Ga0209337, IMG submission 184044) | Marine viral communities from the Pacific Ocean - LP-53 (SPAdes) (version 2) | ecosystem: Environmental > Aquatic > Marine > Oceanic | place: Pacific Ocean | collected 2010-02-08 | reverse complement strand
AGGTGTATTAGGTACTCCCAATACATCTGCTATCATGTTAGCTGCCATGCCTCCCATTGGTCCACCTAATGCAGTTCCTAATGTAGGTGCAACAGCTCCAACTATGTTTTTTAATAATGCTTTCATTGTGTTACTCCTAGTACCATGTCTTGTAATTCTTTACTTCTTCTACCTACTTGTTTATACCAACGACTGTCTTCCATTTGTACAGCCATTTCTTTCCAGTTATTTTCTCTACAAGCTTTAATCATATTTTTAAATTTACTAAATCTTGTACCTCCTAAATTAAAACACATATTAACTAATACATGCTGTATAACTTCAGGTAAATTATAGAAAGCTTCTTCACTACCTATAACATGTATAGTTTCTGCTAGGTGAGTAACAAAATCATTATCATAATACATGTCTACTACTTCTTGAGACACAGATGTGCCTACTGCCCAATCATATTCAGGGTCTTCTGGTTTGCAGAGGTGTCCTATACCTAAAGTTTTATAGCCTAAACTATCTTCGTAGATGTTTAGTACTTCGCCTTCGTGTCTTTTAATTTGTTCTTTACATATTTCTATATTCATTATAATTTTCCTAAGTTTAATCTAACGTAACTTCCTTCACCTTCATCACTTCCATAAATACTTGCTATTTGTCTAGGAGCTTGATAAAAAGGGTCTTTTGCTACTAACCCTGCTTTTATTGCATAGTCTTTAATTGAATCGGGATTATCTTCATTAAAGTTATATCTATCAACAATTACAGTTTCTCCTCTATCATTAGTAGTAATTGTTCCTTGACCCACTAAAGTTTTCATAGAATAATATGGGTCATTAACTTTATCAATAACTTTTCTTATACCTGTTCTATTCCCTCCACCAACATCTCCATAAGTTGTGCTAGAAGTTTGATAATCATCATAAGATATTACATCTTTTCTACCTACATTTCTTCTAACTCCTTCACTATCTTCGTAACCCTTACTTCCCTCAGTTTGAATTTGTTTAATCATTGTTTGTAGTGCTTTTACTTCTCCAACATCTAAATCTGCTTCTGTAAAGTCATCTAATCCCATATTAATATCTCTTTTAAAACGACTAAGAGGGTTAATATCATAAAGTAATTGTCGTATATTAGAAGGTAATATTCTTTTTCTAGAAGATTGTCTAGGAGCATTTATATTTTTTTTAAATTCTTGTTGTTCTCGAATACCAAACTGAGGAATAGTAACACTTTGACCAAGCTTAATTAAATTAGGGTCTTTAATATTTGGATTAAATTTCATTAGTTGATTAAGGTTAAGTGAATTTCTTTTAGCTATCTTATCTAATGTGTCTCCTTTTTGAACTTTATATTGTTTAATTTTTTCTTTAGTTTCTTTTTCTTTATCTTTTCTAAATCTACTTAAAAGTCCTTCTTGTTTTTCTTTAACTTCTACAGCTTGTTTACCTATATTAATTTCATCACCAGCATAAATTGAATCTGGATTTTTAATTTGTGGATTCATTTTTAATAATTCAGATACGCTTAAATTATTATCTTCAGCTATTGAAAACAAAGTATCTCCTCGTTTTAAAAGTTTTTTTATAAAACCACCTTTACGATATTGCATTCTATCCATTTGATTTTTCATAGTCCTAGTCCTTTCATTTGACCTTTTAATTCTCTGTCTTCTATATCTTGTGCAGCTTCTGAAGTTTCATTAAACGGTTGTCCAGTTACTCTGCTTTTCATTTCATCAGGTTCGTCTGTGACATTAGGTACATTTTTAACTATACCACCTTTAGAGTATTTTATTAATTGTTCGTAGTTAGGTTTGTCTTTTTTGTAACTTCCTCTAGCCATAGCTCTTATTTTCTTTTTAGTTCCATCTCCAAATATATTATCATATGCTCCGTAATAAGGCAAGTTTGTTACAACAACTTCTCCTAAACCTTTTCTATATAATACCATATCTATAATATCTTGAGGAAATGGACCACCTATAGATTTTAATAAAGCTGTACCTTGTCCAACATTTCTATCACTTTCTTCTGTGTATCTATACATGTAATCATAAGGACCTAATCCTCCCCAACGTCTAACAGCAGATTTTAAAATTTCTTCTTCTGATTTTCTTTTTCCTGTTTTATAATCTATACTAGCCTTACCATTACTTCTAATTTCATTACCTACATGAGCAACTGCAGTCATTAGTAAAGCAGTTATTGCAGTTTTTGGAGCATTATGAAAAGCAGTTTTATTTGGTTTTATTCCAAACTTAGAATTTTTATCTCTACTTACTGGAGATAACTCATTTATAAATCTTTTTAATATAGTGTTATTAAAAACTGTAGGATATCCTGCAAACTGAATTAAAAATTGAGCATCAGGTCTACCAAACCAATCAGGTCTATTAGCTTCTGCAGCTCTAGGAGCTAAAATAATTTCTTTTACAAATCTATTAGCCCCACCTAAAACATTATTTTTATAAAAATCTCCATTGCCACCTTTAATTAAATTACCTCTACCATTAAAACCTTTAGCTAAAGCATCATCATATAAACCATTACTATCTAATGACTTATTATACCAAGCAACAGCTTCGTTTTCATTTATACCTAATTGATTTAACTCTTTAATAATTTGATTCTTTTTTCCTTTTGTAAGTTTGCCATATGCAGTTCTACCAGTAGCTAATTTTTCTGAGTGTTGTTTAATAATTCTTTTACCTGTAGTAAATGAAGCTAACTGTACTCCTTTGGTCCAAGGTGTTAATAAATTACTATGGAAAAATACTTGTTGTGCTTTTTTTAATCTAGGATTTTCTAATGCTTCACCAGCTAATCCTTCTATTCTTTCCATTACAGATTGCTCTAAAGCTAGTCCAGTTTGATAAAGCTCGTCCCATTGTTCATCTGCTAAATCACTAAAACCTTTAGTTTCTTTTCCAGTAGTTCCTCTATATATAGCTTTAAATAATCTTTCCATAGATTGTTTTGTTTGCTTACCCATGGCTACTGCTATATCTTTTAAAACTGCAGGTGCGTCAGTAGCAGAAGCTCTTGATAATAATATTAAAGGTTCAGTAACACTAGATAAAGTAGCAAAAGGTAATAAAGAAGCTTGTTGTGATAATATAATCCAGTCTTTAGCACCTCTAGCATATTTGTTTTTCTTTAAACCGTAATCACTAAATGTATCTATTCCTGTAGCTCTAGCATATAATCTCGTTAAACCTTTTTGTAAATTTTTTACTTCGTCTGAAGTATATTTTCTAGAACCGTCTGAGTTTCTTGCTTTAAACATTTTTTCTGCTATAGGAGCTAATTGTTTTTGTTGAAATTCAAACTCGGTAGCTCCAAAATATTTTTTACGTGAAACAGATTGTGATAAGTTTGAAAAATAATTTGTTAAAATAACTTCTACATCATTTTCTAAAAACTTAGATATTTCATTGTCTTGTATATTGTCAAATCTTCTTGGTTGTAAAAATCCATTAGCATTACTTTTACCTTTAACTTTAACTTCATAAGGAGTAAATCTTTCTTTTAACATGTCATCTACAATTTGATTAGCTTTAAGTCTTTGAGCTACTTCCATATCCCCGTTTGCATCATTTAAAAAGTTTCTTCCAAAGACTGTTTCATCTTTACCAAGTTGACCTTTTTGACTACCTAAAATTGTATCTATAGTTCCGTCTGGATTTGTAACATCAAAAGGTACTAAGTCTTTTTCATTAACAGGATTTGCATGTCCTTTAGCAATAAGTATATCTGCAAATTCATCTTTGTTTTTATCAAGAACATCAAACTTATAAAGTCTAGGTAAAAATCCATTTTTATTTACTGTTCCTTTTCTAAACAATCCTACTTTATCAGCATCGGTATACCCTTCATCTAATATAATTCTCAATTCTTTATATGCTTTTTTAAGAGAAGGTGTTAATTTTACAGTTTTTTCTGTATAAACATTTTTATTATTTATTCTATCAACATCCATATATACATAATCATCACCACGTAATTTTACATCTGCATTATTAGAGTTCAATGTTTTGTCTCTTAACAAAACTGCAAGAGCATCGTTTTTTTCAGAAGTTAATTTGCCCCAAAAACTTGTGTATCCTAAAGGATTAAAAATCTTTTGAAGACCGTGTAAATATTTACCAGTTAGTCTACCATAAAATTCACCATAAGTAAACTCTGACTCTGTACCATCTACAAGTTTTACTTTAGTAGCTCCTTGGTCTCCTTCTTTTAATAAACCAACATCCCAATCATATCTAAGCTTTCTAAGTATGTCAGCAATTTCAGGATTATCTTCTACATATTTTTTAAACTCTGATGTTGATTTACCAAACAACTTAAGAGCAACTCCTTCTAATGCATCTTGAGATTTATCAAATCTTTCAATAGTGTCTTCTGTTATTTTTCCAAGTCTTCCTTGGCTTGTTTCTACATCTAGTTCTTGGTCAATGTTATATTGTTCTTCTACTTCTTTCCTAAGTCTAGGACCTACAAATTCTACATTAGAATTATTTGCATGATTAAATTCTTTTTCAGCAAATCTTAAATATTTTTTACCTTCACGAGCAGATATTCCTGTGCCTATAGCACCACCAATAGTTCCACCTGCTAATCCTCCAACAAGTCCTGCAAAAGCAGACTGACCTAAATTTACTTCAGTCATTAATCCAGTATCTACACTAATGTCTTGTAAAAAATAATCATGTAATCCACCCCAAGTAGCACCTTCAAGTGCACTTATCTTAGCTAACGGAGCAGAACTTTTAACTGATTGTTTAATTAATTGTTTTGTTCCTTGTCTTGCAGCTTCTCCTAATACAGCTCTTCCACCTAATGTTGTACCACCACTAGGGATAGCAAATAGTAAAGCTAAAATATTTAAAGGGTCAGTAACTAAATCAAAACCTAAATCTTTTATTAATCCTGCATGTTCTTTTATACCTTTTAATTCAGCATTTTGAAATTTACTTGAAAGGTAATTATAATCTTGTTTTTGTTCTTCTGTCCATTTTCCTGCTTGAAAAGAACGAGATATAGCAGAAGATAAACTATATTCAGAATCTCTAAGATATTCAAAAATATTATCATTAGATTTAATACCTTCTAAAAATCTTTCAGACCTTGTAGAAAATTCATCATCATTAGCAAGGTCTGTTAAACTTTTTTTACCAGTAGATTTTATAGGAGAAGCAAAAGATTTATTTATTTCTTTATATACACTTCCTATATTTTCATCGTAACCAGCAGGTGATTTCTCTGTTGAGATAGAACCTCCATGCATACGATTATAAATAGAAGAAAGTTCTTGATTTCTTAATAACTCTTCCTGTTCTTCTAATTGTTCTGTTTCTTGAGGATTTTGTATTTGATTGTAAATATTATTGTAATTTATAGCCATGTGTAATTTTTAAAAAAGAATTTCCATTAAAGATTTTTTAGTATTATCATCATTATATAATCCTCTTCCTAGACCTGTATTTTTTTTTGTATTTGATATACTTGATATAAGTTCAGGTCCTAAAGTTTCCATGTATTCTTCATAATTTAATGCATAAGGATTTTCTATATCTTCAAATAATTTTTCAAACATTATTATTTTTTCTTTATTATCAATATTAGAAGCAGTAAATATTTCTTTTACTTTAAAATCAAAAGCTCTTTGTTGGCTTTTTTTATTCATATTGTCCCAACTAGAATCTGTAGTATATTTGTTATTTTCAAATTTAATTCCTTCGCCTAACATTACTGGAATAACTCCAGCATTTCTATTGTACTGATAAGTCTCCATAATTTTTTCATCAGTATCTATAGCATAATATTCTGCAGGTATGATATTCATCATGCCACCACCTTTTTTAAATCCTTGTTGTGCTGTTATAGCTGTAGCAATATCTAATCTAAACTTTTCACTTCGTTTAATTTTATTTCTAAAATCATCTATTTCTGTTTGATTAACTTGTATGTTTCTATTTTGTAATCCACCAATATAAACTCTTTCAGCAAAGTCTGTGTCATTTTTAAATGCTAAAGATAATGAAGCTATATCAGTAGCCCATTCTTCTAATTGAAGTTCATCTTCTATAATATCATCAGCATAATTATTCCATTTTCTTCTATTAATTGTCATTTTATATTTATTATCAGAATCATAAATTCTTTTTTTTCTAATGTTTTTATCAAAAGTAGTTAAATTTAATTTAGTTCTTGCAATTAAATCTGAATCACTTCTTGCTACATCAGTTATAGATTCAAAAGTATTTCTATAAAGAGACATGGTTTCATCTACAGAACCAATAACAGCTCCTGAAATATCTAAACTATTAAGAACATCGTTTAAATTACCACCTTGTAAATTAGTGTTATCAATATTTTTAAAAACATTTATAGAACCTTTTTCTTGACCTCTTAAACCTATTTGAGATAAACCATCTTTTACAACATTAAAAAATCCTCTATTTTGATATTGATTTTTTCTTTCAGTAATTAATCTTTTTTCTGCTGCAGTTAAATCATAAGCTTTTAACATTCTAGCTTTTTTAAATAAATCTAATCTGTCCATGTCGGTTTCACCACTTTGAAATAAACCACGAAGTTCATCTTCAAATCCTAAATAAGAAGCTCTACCATCTTTATCTTCTTTAAAATAATCTTGTAAGATTTCATGTAAAGCATTTTCTTTTGCAATTTCGTAAGTATCTGTATTAGCTTTAAAAGCAGCAAAACCTTCTTCGCCTCTATCTTGTTTAATTAAAGCATCAACTACGGGTGTAAACTTTGCAGATAATCCATCACCATCATATTCTTCTAAATACAATTTAACTTTTTCATCTGCAGTTTTACCCTTATGTAAATTATTCCATTTTTCATCTGGCATGTATTGCATAATACGACCTAGTTGTTGAATTTCTTTTGCTTGATTTTCATTGTTAGATAGTAAAAACATTTCTTGTTTATCTAATTCTTTAATTCTTTTACTATAAGCGTTCTTAAATAATTTTTGACCTACTCCTACTAAAGCTAATGCTTGTCCTACTTTTTTAGATTTTTTAGCTTCTTTAGCATTTTTTTCACTTATTTGTTGTTGTCTAGATAATAAAGATGAGCCTAGTTCTTCTAAACTTTTATCTTCATAATTACTTAACATATCATTAAAACTATCAGCCATTTTAAACTCCTTCTTTACCTAATAAACTTTCACTTGATTGAAGTTCAGGTTTTGGTTTTTGTAAAATACTTTGTTGTACTTTTTCTACATCTAAATTTTCTAATCTTTCTTTTATGTCTCTACCTACTGAAGTTGGTTGTATTGTTTTAACTCTAGCATCTCTAAAACGCCCACCTTCTTTCATAAAAGTATTTCTTTCTTCAATAACTTTTTTAACAGTTCCTTCATCATCTTCATCATCTGGACCATCACCATCAACAATAGGTTCTATTCCTGATTTTTCTGCAATAGCCATAAGCATATACATAGTAGGCTCTAAAAGATTTAACATCATATCTGGATTAAATTTACCTTTTCTAAATCCATCAGTTAATACAACTTCTGCAATAGTGTTTACTGGAGTTTCTGTAATCATTAATTCTTGAACGCTTCTAAGAGTTTTAGGTTCTAATAAGTTTAAAAAAATAGCTTCTCTAGCTTCTTTAACAGAAGAATATTGTGGTGGTTTTTCCCATTCATAATTATTTTCAGGACTATTAGTTAACGATTGTCCCGGAATGCTTTTTTCAAACATTACTTCTTGCATTCCTTGTGGTATTTGTTTCATAATATTATTCCTTAAGAAGTTGTTCCTAAAATTCCACCATAAGAATTTACAAGATTGTATACATCATTGTTTGATGGATTAGGATTATTAAAATCTATAACTGAAATATTTGGATTAGAATTTCCAGAGGCTAATAAGTCTTGACCAATAGATGAAAAATAATCTCTAGTAAAAGCCTGTTGTTGTTGTTTTGCAAATATTTCTGCATCTTCTTCTGCTTGTATATCCATACCTGCTACTGTAACAGGTCCAACATATTTATAAACATCTTTAGCACGACCAAAGTATCCACCACCTTTAGGCTTTGGAGCTTTTAAGTCTCCAGTAGTTTTAATAGAAGTTTGTCCTTGAGGTAGTGGTCCAGTTGCAACGCCTTCTACAACTTTACCACTTGTAATATCTACAGTAGTATCAATACCTTTAAAGTAAGTGTCTACGTCAGCCTGTTCATAAAAACCTTTTTTTAATCCACCTTCTGCTCCGTCCATATAAACAGGGTCTGTCATACCTTTAGGAGTTTTTGGAACTTTAGGTGCATTTTTAAAATTACCTACTTGTTGGTCAGGAGTTAAGACAGTATCTTTTCTTTGAAAAGTTGTTTTAGTTCCGTCTGGATTTAAAATAGTACCTTGTCCTCCCGGAATTACTTTATCTTCTAATCCAACTGTAGACTTATCAATAAATCCACCTGTTGTTTCACTTGCCCAGTTTCTAAAATTACTACCTGCTACTCCTTCTCCACCAATAGAACTAACTTTATTCATACTATATTCAATAGCATCAGTAACTTTATTAAAAACTTTACCAATTCCATTTTTTACAAATTTACCAGCATTAACTAATCCTTGAGCTATAGGTGCAATAAAACTACTACCTTGAGCTACACTAGAAATCCATGAACCTATGCCGGGAAGTATAAAAGATAAAGCAATAGAACCTAAAGGACCTAATTTACCAAAAGCTTTAGCAACTTTTCCTAAACCACTTTTAAGTTTTTTACCTATTGATTTAATTCCTCTTCCTATTTTCTTACCTATTTTTCTTAATTTACCCATAATATTTTTCCTATAATTAACCTTCTAACCATCCATCTAGTATGGTTGAAATTGAACGTAAGCTATCATCCCATACATCTTGTTTACCTACACCTGCTTCGTTTCCTAGTGCAGCTATGAGTAAAGAAGCTTTACGTTGTTGGTCGTTGTCCCATCTTTTAAAATCAAAGTCTGCTTCATCTCTAAGCTCTTGCCATAAAAAGTTATTAGCAGAAGCAGTAAGACCAAAAGCATTCTGTGCATTTTGTTGATTAACTGCATTAAAAGCAGCAGTATCAGCAGTGTTAGCTTTACGCCTCCACTCTACATTAGACTGTGCAATTACTGTTTCGTTTTGTGTATTAAATTGTTCTTTAGCAAAATCTTGTTGTGAATTAAATTTAGATACATCAGTTTTTAATTGAGAGTCAGCTAGTTCAGCCTGTAACTCATTACCAACTCTTCTAGCTTCTGCAGCATTTTCAGATTGTTTATTAAACTGCTCCATTGAATTTAATTGACTAGTATTAAATTGTTTGTTTTGTTCTTCAAGACTAGCCATAAACTGATTAGTTTGATTGTCACTAGTAGCATTAAACTGTGCTTGAGCATTCATAGCAGACTGGTCTGATAAAAGTCTTTGTTGTGTTAACTGACTATTCATCATACTTGCTTGTTGCTCATTAGATAAATTAGCCATATCCATTTGTAAAAAGTTTTGAGCATTACTAATAGCTAACTTAGTTCTTTGGTCTGCAGTAGCCATATCCATAGAAGCCATAGCTGTAGCATTTTGCATTGCAGCTTGTTGTTCTGCATTCATGTTAGTAATAGATACTGTTTGCATAAATTTACTATTAGCTAATTCAACTTGTTGAGCTGAATTAAATTTAGTCATGTCCATATTTGCTTGAACATTAGCATTTTGCATAGCAGTTTGTTGGTCAACATTAAGTTGAGCTAATCCCATTTGTTGAGCCAACTCACCATTTTTAATATTAACTTGCATTTGTTTATTAAGATTTGCAAGTCTGACTTGATTTTCAGCAGTCATGCTTTCACTATCAGCTTGATTAAGAGCTGACAAGTTTGCAAGTTCCATTTGCTGGTCATTAGATAAATTAGCTAAATCCATTTGCTGTTTAAATCCAGCGTTTTTAGATAAGAAATCAGCAGCAGTTTGCATTTCCAACATACGTTGTTGGTTAGTTGCAGCTTGATTAGCTCCTTCAACTTGTGCTTCTATTTGAAGCTCTGCCATATTTATCTGCTGCTCATTACCAAGATTAGACATATTAGCTTGTTGAGTTAACTGAGCATTGGTCACAACTTCTTGTTGTTGGTTTTGCAAGTTAGCCATTCTTGTTTGCTGTTGCATTTGTGCAGAAGTCATTACAGCATCTTGTGTAAATTGACTTTGCATTGTCTTCATCTGTTGAGACATCTGTGCAGTTTGACTTGCAGCATCTTGACGATTAGCTAAGTTTTGCATTCTTAACTGTTGTTGTTGAGTAGCTTGTTGTAAGTTTGCTTGTTGCTCATTACTTAAATTTTGAGCTGCTCTAGTTTGTAAAGCTGTTGCATTACTCTGAGCCATTGGCATAGCACTTTGAATAATAGCATTGAATAAAGAATCTCTACCTACAGTAGAAACACTTATTCCTCTAGCAGCCATTCCTTGATTAACAGCATCTACAGCAGGTCTAGCCCATGCAGGTATTGTCCCATCTTCCATACCACCTAACAATGATTCCATTTGTGAAGATACTAAAGCCTCTGTAGGTAGTGCAGCAATAGCAGCATTAACTTCTACAGGATTTGTATCTACTTGAGCTTCTACACTAGCAGGGT
>Ga0209337_1003756_pt1 | contig 10660 bp, 10 predicted proteins | sample LinPmetageLP53_FD_184044 | JGI IMG/M metagenome (GOLD analysis project Ga0209337, IMG submission 184044) | Marine viral communities from the Pacific Ocean - LP-53 (SPAdes) (version 2) | ecosystem: Environmental > Aquatic > Marine > Oceanic | place: Pacific Ocean | collected 2010-02-08 | reverse complement strand
GTTCATTCTGAGATGATTTTAATTTTAGAACAAATCTTTTTTCTTCAAATAAATCCATACCATGTTTATAATTTGTTGCCTCATTTAACGAACCAAACATTAAATTCATTTGTTTTAATGCTTCAGAATATGAATTATACTTAAAATCAGTCTTATTAGATAAACCATTTATGTATTTATATTCACCACCTTTTTGTTCTTTAATGATATAATAGGCGTTTTCTTTTACAACTCCATATATCTTCCCATTAGACGCAAACGCCTCTTTAAGAACTTTAGGATTTTTTGTTTCTTTAGTAGAACCCATAGCATTCATTAGTTCATGCATTCTTGATATTTGTGTTCTACCTTCTAATTTACTATTCATCATTTGTCTTTTTATATTTTATGTTTATGTTGTTGGTAATCTATTCGCATTATCTGCTGGGTATACTACATTTTGAAACGCTGGCGACCCTAGTACTTCTACTTTGCTTTGAGTTCCTGTCCATATTGTATTACCTGAAGCACTACCACAAGGATTACAATCGTAACACATTGCCATTACGTCACCAACTTTCCACCCTACAATGTCATAACCCGTAAAAGAGTACTCAAGAGTATCACCTATAGCGTTACCTACTGGTAGAATTATATTAACACCACCTGTATCTTCTTGTTTTAATGTAACTGTTGCACTTGCCGCTCTCGCTACTAATTTAGTACATGTCCATGCACTAAACGATCTCTGTGAGGTAGTATTGTTAACAGTAGACCCTGTTGTTAAAGCCACCAATTCCCCAACTGGCATAGCTGTAGTTGGTATTCCTGAATTATAATTTAATATTCCCGCCATTTTAATTGTTTATTATATAAATATGTTTATTTTTTGTTATATTCTTTTATTGTCATTTTTTCATCATATGAATCTTCTTTCATATCATTTAACCTTTCAATATAACCACTTCTTCTTAGAACTTTGAACACCAAATTCTCGATAGCATACTCACCACCTTCCTCCAAACCAATACCTCTATACTTCTTTAGTTTTTCCTTAAGTTTGTCAACCATCTTAATAACTTTTTCATACTTAGATTTCTTATATAATTTCTCGATATTATCAATCTGTTTTGCCCAAGACTTTGATTTTTTATAAACCTCATTCTTATCAACATTGGCTTCTATTTGTTCAGGTTTAACTATCCATTCGTCATTCATTACTGAATAAACTCCTGTCGATAAATGGGTTTCCCCAGCATCTTGTGCATAAACCTCGACCTCATAATCTTTTATTGTGATATCATGTCTATTATTCCATATAGTTTTTTTCATACTAAAAAAATCCTCGACCAATTCATGATCAGCATCAATCTCATCGTAGTTAACAATTAGGTGTAAATCAAAGTCAGAATATTTAGAGTAATTGTAGTTGGAAAGACTACCTGTTAATGTAACATCTAATAACTGTATATCTACTTTAATGAAGTCAAAAAAGTCTTGGGCAATTTCCATTAACCTTTCACGTATATCTGATTTCATTGTGTAAGTGTCCCCATCCTTTTCCCAAACTTCTGGTGAAAGATTATTATTAGTAACTGCCGTACTTGATGAGGCTTGCGTTAAATCTGTATTTTCCATATTATATAAATATTAAATAAATACTTTAACAACTAAGAGGTGGTAATTATTTAATCTTCGAGTTTTTTGAGTCGATTATGTTATCAAGTTTACCACTTCTTTGTATCATTCTATTTATAGACTCGACCAATTTCTGAGTATCAACGTCGGCGACTTTATTAGTTGTAAATTTGTTTCTAATGTGTTTATTCAAAAACTTTCCTTGGCTTTGGTCCATTTCAAATTGTTCGTAAATCTTTAGAGGGACATCTACGTATCTATAAACAGTTCCCCTATTAAAAACAACATCTAAATCCTTAGTCTTAATATGGTAGATTGATTTTAGGATATTTGTTGACTTAAAATACGATTCTATTATGTCTGATTTATCTCTTACTTTTTTTATTAACATATTCTATAATTTTTCTAAGTTGGTGCGGTAAGACTTTATTTCGTCTAGATTATAAATATCTCCTTTTTGGTGTCCACCTTCTAGAGTTATTATAATTATAAAGTTTCCGGAGATTAACATAGCGGAATTTTTATGGGTTACCTTTATTTGTCCATTATACTCTCCTTGTTCTGTTTTTTGTATTACTATTAGTTCGATTTTTTTATAAATCTTACTTTTATCTTTTGTTATTGGATCTATCATTGTTAAATATTTATATAATAAAAAATAATAAAATTCTTTAATAAATAAATTCTTTATAAAGAATAATATATTTACTATATTTTACTAATATGAAAGAATTGTACCCAATAAAAGAAATAATTAAAACAGGTTTGGACTCCGCCGCTAACTATAAGGCTGATTTTATTAGACCTATTCACCTTTTTATTGGACTATTGAAGCACCAAAGGAATGAGGCTTGTGAAGTTTTGTTAAATATTGGGGTTGATTTGGATAGTATCGGCAATCTTTTAGATGAGTTATTAACTATCGATGAGAAGGAACGCACTCTCTCGTATGTTATCCCCTTTACGACTGAGGCTCAGTCAATATTGGATAGGGTGAATGATGAAAGAAAATTGTTAAAAGACAACAAAATAAACTCCCATCACCTTATGTTATCAATTTTATCCCAAAAAAGCTCGGGTATTTCACGTTTTTTGCTTAAATTTGGGGTTGAATATAAAACGTATAAAAAAGAACTATTAAGTATGAGTATGATGTATAATGAAGAGCCGTTTGGCCAAGAGGAACAATCCTCCTCAAAAAAGACTATAAAAGAAACAAGTACTACACCTATTTTAGATGCCTTTAGTATTGACGTTACTGAAGAAGCAAGAAATGGTACTTTAGATAAAGTAATCGGTAGAGAAAAAGAAGTTAATCGTATCGCACAGATATTAAGTCGTAGAAAGAAAAACAATCCGGTATTGATAGGTGAGCCAGGCGTTGGTAAGTCATCAATTGTTGATGGGTTAGCTACAAAAATTGTTACAAAAAAATGTCCTAGACCATTAATGGGAAAAAGAGTAGTGTCACTAGATTTAACCTCTTTGGTTGCTGGTACTAAATACAGAGGACAATTTGAGGAAAGAATTAAGGGTTTATTAGATGAAGTAAGAGGAGATAATGACATCATTATGTTTATTGATGAACTTCACACTATGGTAGGTGCTGGAAATTCTTCAGGTTCTATGGATGCCGCTAATATCTTAAAACCAGCACTTTCGAGAGGACAAATACAATGTATAGGTGCCACAACTCTGGATGAATATAGAGAACATATTGAGAAGGATGGGGCACTAGAAAGAAGATTCCAAAAAGTAATGGTAGATCCACCATCAAAAGAAGAAACTCTTACTATATTAAATAATATAAAAAATACCTACGAGGATTACCATAAGGTATCTTACACCGATGAGGCGATAAAAAAATGTGTGGAATTATCAGAAAGATACATTACCGATAGAAATTTCCCTGATAAGGCCATCGATGTTTTAGATGAAGCTGGTGCTTGTGTTGCGGTAAACGCTAGACCACCTAAAAAAATAGAGGTTACAGAAAAGAAATTAGGTAACATAAAAGAAGAAAAGAATAGGGTTGTACTTTCCCAACAATATGAAAAGGCTGCTAATCTTAGGGATAAAGAAAAAAACTTAAAGACCGAATTAAAAAAATTAATTAGTGAGTGGGAAAAACAGTTACAAAAAAATAGATCAATTGTCGGGGAAGAGGAGATATTAGACATTATTGCGACCTCAACAAATATTCCAGTAACAAAATTAAGTGAAGATGAATCACAAAAACTACTAGAAATTGATTCAACCTTAAAAGGGGCAATAATTGGGCAAGATCGCGCAATTACTAAAGTTTGTAAGGCACTTAGAAGAAATCGTGTAGGTATTAAGAACCCAAATAAACCAATTGGTAGTTTTATGTTCTTGGGACCAACTGGAGTTGGGAAGACTGAATTAGCAAAACAATTATCTTTAGAGGTATTTGGTACTGAAGAGAATTTAATACGTGTAGATATGTCCGAATATTCTGAGAAATTCGCAGCGACTAAGATGATTGGTTCTCCTCCGGGATATGTTGGTTATAATGAAGGGGGACAACTTACTGAAAAAGTTAGACGTAAGCCATATTCTTTAGTACTGTTTGATGAGGTGGAAAAAGCACATCCTGATATTTTCCATTCACTACTACAGTTATTAGACGAAGGATTTATGACCGATGGGATGGGTAGAAAAATTAACTTTAGAAATTGTTTAATTGTACTAACATCCAATATTGGAATGAGAGAGGTGGAAGAGTTTGGAGCTGGAGTTGGGTTTAAGACCTCTAACAGTGAGGATCAATATGATGATAGGGTACAAACTATTATAGATAAAAATCTTAAAAAACAATTTAACCCAGAATTTATCAATAGACTAGATGATATTGTAATTTTTAATAAATTAAGTAAAAAAGACATATCTAAAATTTTAGAAGTACATCTATCACTTCTTAAAGATAGAATGTCTGAAATGGGTTATACTATAAAAGTTAATAAAAGCGCAAAAGATTTAATTGTGGAAAAAGGTTATAGTGAAAAGTATGGGGCAAGACCTATGACTAGAGCAATATCTAATTATTTAGAAGACGCCATTGCGGAGGAAATGTTAAAGTCTAAAGTAAAAAAAGGTTCGAACTTATCAATTAGTTATGACAAAAAAACAAATAAAATTAAAGTTAAGGTGAGTTAAATGAATATTCTTACTTTTTGCAATATTTATTAATAAAATATATAACATGGCTAAAACTATCGTAACAAAGAAAGATTTACAAAAATTAATTTCGGAATCGATTAAAAGAGGAAGAGGTAGTGTTAACAACACCCCTAGAATTGACTTCGTTAGAATGAACGAAGAAATTAATAAAGTACATAATAAAATTAGAATTGCTATTGTTAAAGAAGGTGTAAAGACTCTTAATATTAGAAAATATACACCTATTCTTTCTGAAGAATGGCAAGGATTTAACGCAGGTGGACAAAATCCTGGAGTTTCCGCAGCTAACGGTATTGAGGAGGTTATAAAAGGTCTTAAGAAAGCCTACGAAATGGTTAAAGATAATGAGACTGGTAAAATGATTGCTAATAGTATAGTAAGATTAAGTAATACTATGTCAGTTATTGGAACTTATGCAGGATCAGCCAAAAGTCAAAGAGGTGTAGATGACCAATGGTTATATGGTCAATTAAGTGATATACCTTATCCTGCGGTTGAAGCCGCTGAAGAAGGGGATGAACAAGCAGTTGAAAGAATGCAGAAATCTTTTCTTAAGGGAATGTAATAAAAATTAAAAACGTTATTAAAAGAGAAAAACCCCTTTCGGGGTTTTTTTTATGCTTCGTCTCTATCTTCTTCGGTAATCTCTCCACCACCTCCTAATAAAATATTGATTAGGATTAGGGGTGTTAAGAATGGTGACTTTAAGTAGTGAACGAAAATATAAAAATTGAACCATCTCTTACTTGGAGTATTTTCTCTCTTCTCTTCGAACTTCAAGTAATTATTGTATATCATTTCTTCATTAACTTGGATGAAGTAGGTCATAATTAAAACTGAAACTAAGAGGTAGTAAAGGATGTGTTCAAACATAGTATTTATTTTTATGTGGTTAATATTAGGATAAAGATACAATAAATTTTTGATAATACCAAATTAAATGAGTAAAAAGACATTTAGAGTAGTGATGACAATTTCTTTATTGGGGTGTCTATTATATTATACGATGGATACCGTCCAAAGGTTTCAAACTAAAATAGATAATCTAAAAATAAGTATAGAAAAAAATCGACAAAACTTTTATTGTACAATTGACAGTATTAATGGAGTTTATCAGGGTGCCTTAGACTCTCTACCACTTGGTTCCCCCTTAGATACTATCTTAATATCGTCAAACTATGGAGTTAGAAAACGTCCTTTAGGTAGTGGGTGGCAAATGCATTCGGGAATTGACTTAAAAGGTACTAGATGGGACACTGTCTACTCAACAGGTATTGGTGTGGTTTCTATGTCTGGGTGGAACTATGGTTATGGGAAATGTGTAAAGGTTGACCATATACTCGAATACTCTAGTAAGTATGCCCATCTCTCTAGTGTCTTTGTGAAAAAAGGTGATTCTGTTGTTAAGGGAGATCCTTTAGGAAAATGTGGAAAAACTGGAACCGCTACGGGACAGCATCTACATTATGAAATTAACATCAATGGAAAGACAGTCGATCCGTTTCTATTCCTGTCCTTTGATTCTATCCTTAAGGACTGAGATAATACCTTGTTGGAAATTCATTAACATATCTTTCCTTATTTCTTTAGGTAGATACATAATTCCACTAATGTTAGTAATACATTTATGTCCTCCTGAATTTGCTTGTATAATGTCCCAGGCGGAAACCCAACCGGATTTTAATATTTTTTGTTGTTTGTTGGTGAGTTTATTTTGAGGTTTATCCATTATATCCTTAAATAGATTTGTATAACTAGAGTCTTGGTTTAGATTTATCCCTCTTAGGTTATCCCCATAAAAAGCCTTTAGGTCCGCCAGACCAAAACCAGCACTAAATTCTTGTGTTTTACGTTCGCTTGTCCATTTAATTCTATCTACTGTTACTTTTTCATTCTCTAAAACAGTTTTATATTTGTCCATTACCTCTTGAGCAATATCTCCTAAATTGACACCCTTTAGACTCCTTTCTTCCTTAAATGGATTACATGACGCTTGCACTAAACCCATTGGCCAAGCAATTACGAAAAAGTTAGCGTCGGGATGGTTCTTAAATGGTACGTAACGATCATAAGACCCTGGTTTCATTAAATAACCACCACCATATTGTGATATTATCCCATCCTCATATTTAACTTTTTCACTATTCTTTTGTCTTTCAATGTAATCTGTTTGATTTTGTAACATTTCTTCTGGTTTCGCATAACCTTTTTCAGAAGCTATTTTTTTAATATTAATTAATATGTTTAGAAGTGATGGTGAAGAATTCATTACTAAACTTTCTAGAAAATCAGGTTTATTTTTATAAGCCAATAATAATTTATTAGCTAATAGACCTATCATTTTCTTATTCTCTGAAGAGGATTTTTGTTTATCAATATTTAACATAAAATTCATAACATCTTCTGGTTTAATCCCATGTTTAACAAAATCCGCTGAATCTACTGCTGATATCATAGCGATGTCTTCATTAGGGAAAATGTCTTGGGGACTAACTACTTGTGAAATTGTTTCTACATTAGAACGAGCCCCTCTAAATTGAGTGGAGGTATCTTTTTCTACACCTGATTGGGAATCGTGATGATCTGTATGGATTGTAAATTGTGGTTTACCGTGGGCAAAATCAACAAGAACTGGCATAACATCTCCAGTTGCGTCTGGTTTCTTAACTTGAAATTCTTTTTCTCCGTATTGTATTACGTGAGAGTCCACGGTCTCGATACCATTATTTTTTAGGTATTCTCTCATCGCTATTGCCGTTGCAACACCATCAGTATCTTGGTGAAAATATATTTCAGCCTTAGGGTATCTTTTTGCGAGTTTATTTATATCTCGAATACCCGTTTCATTTAATAGAACCTTATCTATTAAAATATTTATCTCTCCTTCTGTTAATTTAATACGTTTCATATAAAGATAAATATCTAATAAATTATCTTTATTTTTTAAGTTCTAAACATTCTTGTTTTTTCTGAGTAATTAAAGATGAAGAAACATTCGATACTAACTTTTCTAGAATTAAATATGGGTCTCCGTTACTCGCTGGGCGTCTATCTTCTAAATAACCTTTCCAGTCATTTTTAACAGTAGATATTGGTATCCTAATACTTGAACCTCTATCGCTAACCCCATAGGTAAATTTATTTATAGATTGTGTTTCGTGTAATCCAGTTAATCTTTTTTCGTTATCATTTCCGTAAACTTTGATGTGTTCTTGATGATAGAATCCTAGGGTATCACAAATATTATCAAACATTTCCTTTCCTCCTTTATCTCTAGTTTCTTTAGTAGAAAAATTAACATGCATTCCTGAACCATTCCAATCTCCTTCGATTGGTTTTGGTTTGAGGTCAACAACTACTTGGTATCTTTCCATTATTTTTATTAAAATATATCTGGATATAATTAGGTCGTCTGCCGCCCTAAGAGAGTCTTTTCCCATTAACTGGTATTCCCACTGCCCTATCATTACTTCTGCGTTTATTCCAGTCATGTCTAGACCAGCTTCTAAACATAAATCTAGATGTTCCTCTACAACATCTCGTCCTTCGATATTCTGAGAACCTATCCCACAATAAAATTCTCCTTGTGGTTTTGGATATCCTATTACTGGAAAACCTAGAGGTTTTTCTTGGATATTAGTTAGTACATACTCCTGTTCAAAAGCAAACCAGAATTTATGTTTTCTGTAGATTTTACTTAATTCTCTTAGTTTATGTCTTGTATTACTGATATGTGGTGTCCAGTCTGAATTAAGTACCTCACATAAGACTAAATACCCTTCTGGTCTAGTAGTATCTTTAGTCATATATACTGGTTGTAAAAGACAGTCAGAATTACCCCCTTCTGCTTGTTTTGTTGAGCTCCCATCAAAAGACCAAACCGGTAAATTCTCTACTTTTAATCCGTCTTCTATTTCTTTGGGATTGATTACTTTTGTTTTACTTCTAATATTTTGTTCCGGATTATATCCATCCAACCAAATATATTCTAGCTTGATTTTACTCATATTTTCTTTTTTGTTTGATAAATTATTAATTAATTATAAGATATAAACATTGAGTAGTCAACGAAGTGTTATTTGAATTTTCCTTCTATTTCTATTTCCATTCCTTTTTCATCAGCAAAATCACGAAAATCAACTAAGGAATATTCCCCAAACTCTTCAAAAGGTATATCTCTACTAGAGGCACTAGAGTTCATATCAATACGAGCAACTTTACCTAATGGACTTATCCAGATTAAAAAAACTTTTGATGTATTCCCCCAACCTCCTTGTTTAGTTAGTTTAATTTTATTAAACATTTTTTTGAATTTTTCGAACATTTCATCTGGAAATCTTCTACTTGGTTTTGACCCTCCTTTTGACGTAAAGTGTTCTCTTAAAAACTGTTCCTCTAAACTACTGTTTTTTTTGAATTTGGATTTTAACTTCTCGAGGATATTAGCAAAAGCCTCTCCAACTGTTACGGTACCTAAATACGCTAACATTCTTGTAACAATGTCCTCTACTTGGTCAATGTTACCACCCATGTTTAACATAATTTCAGATAACGTAGTAATTACTGGAACGATAAATGCAAATCCCATTATCTTTGATAGTCCTCTTACAGTCATTCCTGCGGTACGGAGTATGGTCTCTATTAAACTCTCAAAGCTACTAACAAAAGATAGTACTTTATTAAACGCCTTGGATAATCCTTCGTCTTTAAGGGTCTTCACCAACTTAATTATCTCTGTTTTATTTCCAAAGACTATAACCCCTACCGCCGCTATAGTGAGGGCAACGATTTGTATTTCATTTAGGTTTGGGAATTCTCCTGCTATTAATTCAGAAGTGGGTCCCACTAGTGCGGTAATACCAGCACCATAAGTAAACATAAAAGTTAAGTCCATCCCAAATTGTTCACCTACTTTTTTTATTAGACCTTTATCAGAGTATGGGTCACTTTTCATAAATTCATATAAATATTCCTCATGAAGAGACCTTAAAAGTTCTTCATTCTGACCATTTAGTAATCTAAGTTGTTCTTCTGTTATTATAATCTTACCCATTATACGTCAATTAATTCTATTTTATCACCAATCCTTATATTATAATTATCGACCCCTCCACTAATAAGTTCTATGACTTGATTGGCATTTACATTTCCATAACTTTCACACTCTTGTTTTTCACAAGGTGGGACATCTTTATCATAATCAACAACTTCTCCGTCTACCATGTATACTATATCTAAGGGTAAGAATGTGTTTTTCATCCACATTGACACTGGGACTATGTCGTCCCACATAAATAACATCCCTCTATTTTTTGGATAGGACGTTTTATACATCATACCTTTTTGTTTTAGAAACTCTGTGTCTGCAACATCCAAATCAATTTCAGTACCATTAACTACGGCTTTGGGGTCATTATAAGGTTTTTCAAACTCCTCATTCAAATCATTTTTTTGTTTAGGAAAACGATAAATATCCGCCTCTGGAAGTAGTGCCATAGGTGTAAGACTTTCTGGTCCCATAATCCAGTTTACTAAAATTTTATAAGCGAAACCTCCAGGTTTACCCTCAAATCCTGTTACCACTCCTTTTGTTTTAATTGGAATACTATATGGGTCATCCATGTAAAGTAATTCAATAACGTCTCCTTCCACCACATCTGGATTAAGATCTGGATTATCTTCTATATTATCAAATCCTTGGTGTTCGTTCATTTTAACTGGTATACTATATGGTCCTTTATCCAGTCTTGGTTTAAGTACCGTCTTTTTAATTTTTTTACTTCCTTTTGGTATTACTGTTTCATTTTCTTCTGGTGTTATATCTGATAAGTGGACATCCCCT
>Ga0209337_1003754_pt1 | contig 10663 bp, 25 predicted proteins | sample LinPmetageLP53_FD_184044 | JGI IMG/M metagenome (GOLD analysis project Ga0209337, IMG submission 184044) | Marine viral communities from the Pacific Ocean - LP-53 (SPAdes) (version 2) | ecosystem: Environmental > Aquatic > Marine > Oceanic | place: Pacific Ocean | collected 2010-02-08 | reverse complement strand
CAAATTTATAATTCTTTCTATCTGAGTGATGTTGTACGTTATCTGATACTTTTATTAATTGTACTATTCTGTCGTCATCAGAATATACCCAATCGCCTTGATTTGCAATCCTCCAATCTGGATGGACTACCATATTAGGATAGTCTTTTTTAAATTCGTCTATATCCTCATAGACAAAATGGTCAATACCTTTAATTGCTCTTTTCTCTGGCATCCAATATATCTTTATTTTTCAATTCTTCTATTTGTGATATTAAATTATCAATTAATGAATTAACATCTTGATGTATCATAAATACATTACCATCTATTTCTAATGGAATCATGCTTTCTGAAAGATTTTTTAACACAGCTTCTTGTGTCTTTATTGGGAGTTCTGATAGTTCTTCTATTAAGTCAGCCATATCTATTTTTTTGTACATACCTTTTATTATCCCTTTCCCTACCACCCTTTAATCTAATACATTTGTCAAGCTTGCCCAAGTTGTATTTACTAAAAAAATTACACTATTTTGATATGTAGCCTTTTTCCTATGTATACCCCCTATATGGGGGATTTCATAAATAACTTTTTAGTTATTTTTCATTTAGATTATTATTAATAATAATTAATTAACTTAACAGTCACATAAGGAGAATAATATGGGCTTACCAAGAAAAGTGTACTCAGAGGCAGCTGACGAAGTCGAGGCTAAACATCTGGCAGCAGTGCAGAAGGCTACGACTAAGAGAGGTTGGAACGCCACATTCGGTCAACCTATCAAGAGTATCAGAGACCTTACGCAGGATTACAATGCTAAGATGAAGTCAATTGACCAGATGTGTACTAATGCTGGACATGAGAGTCTTATAATACCTGAAGAAGAAGTAGTAGAAGTTCAGCGTAGACAATAAGATTCATTAGGATGGGGGTGAAGTTTAGTAGCCCCCACAACCTATTAAATTTAAGTAAATTATACGTTTAATTGTCTAATGTTGGTACTATGTCGGAGAGTGTATCATGTATATACTTTCATATACAATATCTTCTGTATTTGCATTAACTTGGGCATTAACTGTGAGATAATAATTATAAGCATTGTTACAATACCCGCAGCTACAATTGTCATGGTATAAGGACTCCGCATCCTAACGTAGCAATGCTTTACTTTGACGTAGATGGCTTAATAAAGTAGATGTGCCAGATAGATGAAGAATGTAAACTACAAGAGAACACCAAGATGTCTATGATGGGCTAATATTAACGTAGCATAGTTCTTACTGCGTCACAACTTTTGGAGAGTAACAAGATATGTGCATTAGCTCTTGTGAAAAAAGTCAGACCTCTCTCCATAAATTTTAAACAATAACAAGGAGTAAATAAATGGTAACAATTAAAGAGTTAAAAGAAAGTGTTGGTGATAGGATAGTTAAAGTGCATACAGAAGGACAAGTAACAATTATTACTATTCCTAATGGTAGAGTTAAGATTATGCCTAATCATCGTAAACCGTAAACTATTTGGGGTGTAAAAATAATAATTAGCCTCTTTATTTTTCATAAAGATAATTCATCTTTATAAAAGAGGTGACTATGGAGTTTGGTTTGGCAACCTGCAGTTATGCAATCACCCCGAATCTTTAAAAGGAGTAACTATGAATCCAGTGCAAGAGTTTGCAGTACATTTTATATCAATGATTGTATTATGTGTTGGAGCTTTATATTGTATTTATCAATTAATATTATTAGACAATAAGGAGCAACAAGATGACTGATGTAGAAAAAGGATTAATTAATGGGTATAAACCAAACAGATTATCTTTTTACATAATATTATTAAGAACAGGTAGGTATACTGAACTTGAAAAAGCATTGTATAAAGATATGGAAAAGTATAAGGAGAAAGATGATGAGTAAACCAAAGTTGTTTGTAAAACATAAAGATGATATAATCATAGAATTAACAAGAAGACAAGACAAAAGAATGGCAGATACTGCAAAGAATAAGATACCAAGAGCTGTTAATCATGGATGGATACAAGCATTAAAATGGACATTAGATTTTGATGCATTTTATAATACAAAGGAAGATAATCTATTATTAGAATTTCTTGCAAAACAAGATGATAAAGAGTTTGTTAATAAAATTGATGAATTAACCAATAAAGGAGACATTGACAATGACAACAACACAAACAAGTAGATTGGCATATAAAGAAATCAATGAAGAAGGTACTTCAAGAAATCAAAAAGATAGAATATTAGATATGGTCAATAGAGACAATACAGGCAATGGAATGTCCCTTAGAGAAATATCTGCCTTCACTGGTATAGAAATAAATGCTGTTAGCGGTAGGGTAAACGATTTAAAGAATGAACGTAAACTAAAAACAATTAACAAAAGAAAATGTAGTCTTTCAAAAAGATTAATATCTCCTGTGATGCTTACAACAAGTCAAGATAAAAAAGACTTAGAAGATGAAGATAAATTGAAATTATTACTTAGAATGTATGGGTATAAAGAGGTATCTATTAATGTTAATTCAAATAATCAAAAAAGTGTTAGAATTGGATATTATGGATATATTAAACCTGCGGATTTAGACAAAATTCATATAAATTGTAATATAAGGTTAAAAGAAGCAAATATTTGGGATGATGATTGTGGAAATAAATACTGGTATGAAATTAAATAAGGAGAAAGAAATGATAGCAAGTAAAAATTCAATACCATCTTTACAATATGATAATGACCAAGATACAAATTCATTATTAGAAGATGAAGAATACAATCAATATAAAAATGAAGTATTCCTTTATTTAGAAAAGTTAAGAGAAGATGGATTAACAAATATGTTTGGAGCTGGTTCATTTATAATGGCAGATTTTGAAGTAAGTAGGTCTGTTGCTCATAAATATCTAGCAGAATGGATGGAATCATATAAAGGAGAGAACAATGATAAATAAAGTAACTAAAAAAGAATGTATGGATGCGATTGAGTATTTATTCGAAGAAGGATTTATAGAAGACATGAGGTCCGATGCTAGACATTATACAAAAATATTATTAAATAAAGTAGCAAATAGCTATAAACTAAAACTAGTATGGAAAGGAGAAATAAAATGAGATATTATTGGGAAGCATTATTTAGTACAGAATATTTTCCATATTGGGAATTTAGTATGTTAATGGTATTGGCATTAAATCTTAGCGTCTTGTGGAGAGTAAATAGAATAGAAAATGAAATTGAAAAACAACAGGAATTATTACATCATATTATAGATGAAGTAGAAGAATAAAATTGGGCCTCTCAGTTTAGCGAAGCGCAGTATCTGAGCAACATGATGTAGACTTTGTCTGAAATGTTATACAAAAACTTAACAGGTTCATGAGAATATAGGCTGGCATAAGTGCGCACATTATATGTCAGCTTATATTTTGATTGATTCTAAACCTTGATATTATTAAATTTAAGACACATTTAGGGAGAAAATAAATGGACATACAAGATATATATTCTGTGTATTTAAAATATAAAAATTCACTTAGGGAAAGAGATAAAAACGTATTTCATGCTTCGTCTTCTGGTAGTTGCTATAGAAAACAAATGTATTCTTATTACGATTATCCTTTTGATGAAATAGATGGTAAGTCATTAAGATTGCTTAGACTTGGTACTCTTGTGCATGAAGATTTAGAAAAAGCAATGTCAATGTATCAAGATAAACTTGTCGATATGCAAGAAAAAGATTCTCCATTACAAAAAATTATTCATATAGAAGAAAAAGTAAAAATTGAAGATTTAGATGTAGTAGGAACATTTGATGCTGGCGAAACAATAACAAATGGTATAGATAAAGAATTTAAATTGTATGATTACAAAACAGTAGCCGCTTACAAATGGCAAACTAAGTTTGGACATACAAAAAATAGAGTTCCCAATTCAGATACTAATTATAAACTTCAATTAGGTACATATGCTCTTGCTGTTAAAGAAAAGTATAATGTAAGTAAAATTACAATGTATCTTGTATGGTACAATAAAAATACATCATTAATGAAAGAACAAATAGTATATAATGAATGGATTGAGAAAGCATTTGAGTATTGGACAGAAGTATTCGAAATGAAAGAAGACATGGGTAAAGGATTTGAAGATGAATTAATCCCAGAATTTACTTATGGAGTTCCTGTACAAGATTGGGAATGTAGATATTGTCAGTATTATAGTATTTGCCCCAGTACTTTAGCAGATAAAAAACCAAAATATTAACAAGGAGTAACAATGAGCAATAATAACGATATAATAGTAGTAGACCAGCAAACATTAGAGGCTACTGATACAGTAAGAATAGCAATAACAGACAAACATAAAAAAGTATCTAGAATTAAAACACCTAAACCTTTTATTAAAAAGAAAATGGGATTGGATTATGTAGAATTTTCCTACATGAGAGATGTCGCAGATAAAGAATTTCCTGGTTGGTCTTGGACAATAGAAAAAACTGAAGTATTAGGAAGCGAAGCTTTCGTTGTACAAGGTAGATTGAAATGGTATGATGAAGGTATTTGGAGAGAGGCAGATATGGTAGCAGCTCATAGAATACAGAAGAAACGTGGTACAAATGAATTTGTTGATATTGGTAATGATATTAAAGCATCTAATACGGATTGTATTAAGAAAGCATTTAATATGTATTTAAATATTGCAGATGATGTATATCGTAATCAAGTTGAAGACCTTCAATTATCTGATGAGCAAAAAAGTGATATGCTCGTACTTGCTAGTGAAATTAGTGAAGATAGAATGGAACAGATACATGATTTAATAAAAGAACAAGCAGTAAATACAGCAAATTATAGTTCATCAATGAAGAAACTAGAGAGAGAGGTAGAGAAAAAAAATGAGACAACTGAATAGTAGTTACGATGATAGTCTTCTAAATAAAGAAGAATGTTATACAATTGGTACTAATGATGGCAAAGAATTTAGAAGAGTAGTTTATAAAGGAACTAAACTTCTGAATGGTAAACCTATGATGGTATTTAAAACAGAAGAGAATACATCCTTAACTGTTAATCCGTCATTTCATACATTCACAATAGAAGAACTTCCATTACCTCAACCAGAGGACTTAGAAAATCAAGTGGATGTTCACATTCAAAACAGAATAAAAATGGAGAGATAATAATGGGAAAAATATCAAGAAAAGATAGAGACGATTTAATTAATGGAGGAGTTCTTTCAAAGACTGCTTTAAATGAACTAGAAAAGAAAAATCTAGTTGCTAAAAGTCGTATATCTATAAAAAGATTCATGAAAACTGCTGATGGTAAGTTTGTAGAACCACAACTTTACTTTCGTGGAGCAAAAGGAACAACTCCTTCTAAGAAGATGGAAGAGTTCACAAATCAATATGACAAATTGATTGAGAAATACACAATAACAAAAACAAACAATAAATAGGAGAAACAATGGCTAAAGAATTAGATGCTATTTTCAACCCAGAAGACCAATGGGTTCCAACAGAAGAAGGAACTTATCCAGCTCATATTGCTACTTTATCTACTAAAGAAGTAAATACTAGAGCGGGAGAAGCAATTGTTGTCAATATGACATACAAAGTTGCTGAACAAGTCGAAGAAGTAACTCAACTAGTATTTGAAATGGATGGATACAACTATAAGAAAGACCGTAGTGGTAATCGTATTCCTATTGAGAATGGTGGAGGTGAACAAAAAGAAGTAAAATGTACACATCTTAAAGATAGAATGTTTTACGATAATGGATTCTTCGTATTTACTGATTCATCTTCAGCTAGTAAGAATAGCAGATACTTTCAACTACTTGAAAATCTTGGTGTTGAATGTGAAGACAATAAAGGGATTAAGAAATTAGTCCTTCTTGAAGATGAAGATGTTATTGGGAAGCCAGTACATATTACATTAAAGAGACAAGAATATGTCACAAAAGAAACTCGTGATTTACCAGTAGACCAACAAGAAAAACGTAGTACGTTTAAAGTTAATACTGTTGAATTATGGGATGGAGGAGAACAATTATCCGTTGATGAAATGGATGAGGACGTTCCTTTCTAAATAATAAAAAAAGGGTTTTTATTCTAGGGTTATGCAAAGGTAAATTAAAGACGAGGGTAGTCAATGATATATATATATCTCTCTCGTCTTTCCCTTTCTCCCAAGGCGACTACCCTCAAATTTTCAAGGAGAGAGAATGAAACAATCAACTGCATTAATTAGATTAACAAAATCTGAAATAGAATCAGTTATTATTGCTTTACAATTTACAGAAGACTCATCTGAGTTTTTTGAATCAAAAGCATCACATTATGGAAAAATAAAAAATGATTTTATTAAAATAAAAAAGGATATAAGACGAGGAGAAAGAAACATTGAAACCGAAAACAAAACAGAAGAAGAAAATAGAACAGGTAAAGGAACTTGCAAGGCTTGCTCTGATTGATAAACCTAAATGGGTGCCTGCTAAAGGATTCATATACTTAAACGATGTTACTGTTGGTCAATTAGTTGATACTCAGAGTGGGTTAAGAGCCATTGTTGTTGAGCATGGAAATTGTTCAACTACAGTTTTAGTGTTAAAAGCAAATAATCATAGGTCCGAAGATAGACAGTTTTATTTAGGGAAACATAGATGGGGGCCTCAAACTGAAGTAAAAATAATAGGAGACTAAAATGAAAAAACCGTTAATGACTATTGGATTAGAAGAACTAGATTTAATGAGACATAATGGAATAACAGAAAGACAAGTAAATTGGTATGAAAAAGGATTAACAAAAATAAGAGATAAAATAGCAAGCGAAGGAATTAAGTTTGTAGATGTTAGAGAATTATTAGATATTGTAATTGTTTATCTTGATGGTGAACCTACAACAGCAGATAAATACAATAATGAAATTTAAAAATTTACCAAAAGGTTCTTGGTCAACTAAAAGTAAGGATGCTAAAAATGCTGATACCAGAATAAAGTATTGTAAAGATTGTAATAGATGTTGGGAGATAACATTAGAAGACAATTATAGTAAAATAGACAGGAGGCCAATTTATTATGTTGATTTCCCTGTTTATGGGAAAATAAAAGAAACCTGCGATTTATGCAAAGGAGAACAAAATGGGAAAGATGTCATACATAAGTTACTTGTGTGAGTATAATAAAAGAAATGAGTTAGTCGAGATGGTTGGAGTTGGATTAGCTGATGGATTTTTAGAAGCTCACAAAACAATGAGAAATAATAAAAATAACCCTGCATATAAAAAGTTAAATGATATACATGACAAAATGCAAAAGGAGATAAGTGATGCAAAAGTGTCCAGCGTGCGGATTCAATCAAAAGAATAATCCAAGAATGGGTGCTGATATGAATAGAATTTTAAAAACAAAAAATAGAAAAACTACTAGAATTTTAAACAAAATAGCATCTATTATAATGAAAAATGTGCCATCAGAAACTAGATTAAATTATTATCAATTTTTGTTTGGCACTCAAACAGTAGAAGACAATGTATTAGAATGGGCAATAGAACAATATTATCAAGGAAAGCACTTTCAAGGTGGTAAAGGATTTGCTTATTTGAGAAGTATTGCACAAAATAGAAATAGGAATATTGATACATTAAGAAAAAACGAGAGAAAGAGATTAGGTTCTGTTCCTCCAGTATATAAGGAAGAAGAAGAATGATAGTATTTAATATAGCAGAATGGATAGCAAACTTATTTATTTTAGGTATTGCTTTTATATTATGGAGCATAGGAGTTTTTATTATGGTAATGTTAATTTCTATGTTTAATCAATGGATAAGCAATTTAAAAGGAGAAGCAAATGACTAAACGTAAAAAGAATATTAATAACAATTTTCGTGGAGCAGAAGACAGATTCTGGAAAAAAGTTGTTAATGGATTAAAGAAGTTTTTAGAATCACCATTTAAATAAATAATAAAGGAGAGAGATATGTTACAAAATGCAATGTTTCCAGTTAAAGAAGTACCAGCTTTTGGACGTGAAGTGTCTGAGAAAATGAAAATTAAATCTATAGAAAATACTGGGTATAAATTTATAGTAAGAGAAGACACAGGAGATGTCTTAAGTTGCATGACTGATAGTTACAAACTTGTTAAGAATGAAACTATAATTAAAGCAGCTGAACCTATTATAAATAAATTCAATGGTAAACTAAAAGAAGTCAGAGTTTTTGGTAAAGGTAATTCAACACATATGAGTTGGCATTTTCCAAAACACATGATTAAAATTGGTAAACAAGACGAGTTAACTCCAGAAATTGTTGTTGGGAATAGTTATGATGGAACTCTTGGTGTTAATATAATGGCAGGAGCTTTTAGATTGATATGTTTAAACGGAGCTGTAATAGGTATAGTAACACAAAAGTATAAAAATAAACATATTAAATCCAATATGTCTTTAGATGATTTTGAAGAAATCATATCAGAGACAATGGATAAAACAAAGTTAATCTTTAAAGAAGAATTTCCTATTCTAATAGATACAAAAATCAAAGATAGGCATATTGTTAAATTCTTAGAGATGTTCCCACTACAAGCAAATGGGATAGTAACACAATCATTAATAGCTAGTAAACCTAAGTCTTTTTGGGATTTATTTAATGTGGGTACTAACGTATTAAGTCATCATATGAATAGAGATGCTAGGTCTACACATAATATTGAAGGAAGGTTATATCCAGCAATAAATAAGTGGGCTATGAAAGAAGCTAATCTTGCCGTCGCTTGATTGGTACGATTGTCCAATTGTAATACCTTATTATGGTGGGAAGTATGAGTTGAGCAAGAAATTTGTTCCTCTCATACCCCATCACGAAAGGTATATAGAAGTATTCTCTGGAGGTTTATCAATGTTCTTCAGAAAGAATAAAGCACAATGGAACGTACTAAACGACAAAGATAATAACATTGTTAATCTATATATGTGTGTTATACACAAATTAGATGAATTAGTAGATGCTTTAAATTGGATTCCCAAGTCTCGTAAATTATTCTTAGATTTCAAAGTTGAGGTCCAAGATAAACGAGAGATTGAGATACCAGACCCAATACGAGCTGCTCAATACTTTTATTGTATTAGGCATAGTTTTAACAAATTAATTCATACTCCTATGTCTATGGTAAAAGATTGGAATAAAGATTGGGAAAAAGAGTTTAAATACTCAAGGCAAAAAATAGGTGGAGCTACAATAGAAAACCTTGATTTTGCTGAATTAATTGATAGATACAATCCTAGACAGGGAGACTTTTGGTATCTTGACCCTCCATACTACGTTGCCCATGAAAAAGGTAACAAATACTATCAACATAATTTTACTGCTGAGGACCATCAAAGGTTAAAAGAAAAAGTAGATAAAATTCATAATGAAGGTGGAAAGTTTATGGTGAGTTATGACTACAGAGAGGAAGTTGCTGAACTTTATAAAGATTATGATGTAAGAACTATAAACTTAAAATATTGTGGAGCAACAGACGATGCAAAAAAAATAGAAAGAAAAGAATACTTAATAATAAATTATAAACCTGCTAATCAAGTAGGATTATTTTAAAAGGAGAAACGATGACAAAAGAAATAAAACAATTACCATCAGCATCAGAGGCAGAGCAAGCTTTATTAGGATGTGTAATACAAGGAGGAGACAGAGAACAAGAAATCGCAATGGCATGGATAAGAGATAATAAGGCATTTTATACTATAGACAATAGAAATATATGGGAATCAATGGCAGATTTATATAAAGATGGAGTAGAAATAGACGTAGTAACTCTAGCAAATAAAGTAAAAGATATGTATGGAGATAGCAAAGCATATTATATTAGTGGATTAACAGAAAGTTTTGTTAGCACATCTAATATAGAAAATTATGCTAGGATTGTATGGGAAAAATACATACAAAGAGAAACTGCTAAATCAGCTGAAGCTTTACTTAATGCAAGTTACGAAGATTACAAACAAGTAGGCAGCATATTAGAAAAACATAGCAAATTAATAGAAGAATTAAGGCAAATACAACCATCTAAAATTAAAGATATTGAAGTATTAGTTGAGGAGATGAAAGCAACGGTAGAAGAAGACTCTAATCTAATACCTTTCAACTTGGGACATCTTGATACATTTGCAGGTGGAATGACTCGTAAAGAAATAACTGTTATAGGAGGAAGACCCGGCCATGGTAAAACAACTTTAGTAATTAATATAGTAAAAGGATTAATTGACCAAGGATATAGAGTAATGTTATTTAATCGAGAAATGAGCAATACAGAGATGTTAAAGAAAATGGTAGTAATGGAATCAAAAGCTCTTAAATACGGAGATATAAGACGAAATGACCTATCTGAGACAAGTAAAGAAGAATTTGAAACAATATCAGATGTAATGAAAAACAATTATAAAGATTTTCTTATGTATGATAATGTAAGAACTCTCGATGATTGTCTTCGTGAAATTGCTAAGCATAAACCAGATGTAGTTATTGATGATTATATTCAATTAATAGATGTTGCTGGAGTAAAAGAAGGTAGGCGATTTGAAATTGAAAAAATAATGCAAGAATACAAATGGATGTGTAAACAAGAAGATTGCTCTGCTATATTGGTATCACAATTAAATAGGGAAATAGAAAAA
>Ga0209337_1003752_pt1 | contig 10667 bp, 11 predicted proteins | sample LinPmetageLP53_FD_184044 | JGI IMG/M metagenome (GOLD analysis project Ga0209337, IMG submission 184044) | Marine viral communities from the Pacific Ocean - LP-53 (SPAdes) (version 2) | ecosystem: Environmental > Aquatic > Marine > Oceanic | place: Pacific Ocean | collected 2010-02-08 | reverse complement strand
CAAGGTAAATCAGTAACGCTTAACTCACCGAGGGCTATCCCTAAGGGTGCTGGTGGCTATGGTAAAAAACGTAAAGAAGTATTCGTAACTAACTGTAGTAGTGATGGTAACCGAGTTAAACGAATCACATTTGGTGACAAAAAAATGGGCAAACACCCTGGAGACAAGAGCAGGAAAGCCAGTTATTGTGCTCGTAGCGGTGGTATAAAAAGCGATAGGTGCAGTGCGAATTACTGGGCACGCAAAGACTGGAATTGCTAGATGGCTCAAGAACTAAAGCCACAAGCAAAATTTGGCAGTAGAGGTTCTTGGCGAGATGAAGCTCGTTATCTACTAGGTGATAAATTAGGTGAAGGACTTTTAGGCGAAAGCGAAGTAGAAAAATATACAAACTTTCTTCAACGCACGTATGGTTCGGAATTGCCAAGAGACGAAGAAGGAAACATAAACGTACCTGAATCGAGATCTTTGAGAGAGTCTTTTTTAGATCCGTCTGATCTTGGAGCAATAGATAAACTTTTGATGCCTTTATCAGCAGCGAGTACTGTAGCACCTAAACTTGCATTAAAAGCAGGAGCGACTGAAACAGGTATGCTGTTAGGAGATGCCCAAGGGGAGTACGAAAAAGGTAACACAACTGGAGCTGGGATAATGACAGCTTTAGCAGGGTTGCCCATAGCTCTTGCTTCCCGTGGTAAAAATAAAAATTTTATGGAGTATGGCAAAGACGCAGTGTCTGGTCTTGGTTCGTTTATACGGAACATGTCTCCAGGAGGACAGCGTACTTCCATGGTAACTCCTGAAGGTTTTGATATGCCTTTTTACGAAACACGAGGGGAAGGAATAGGTGGTCTGTTAGACAACCAAAAACTAAACGTGGCTCCTACAAAATTTAAAAGAGTTTTAACAGATAGAGAATCTATGGATCGTGCAGCTGTAGATGAAACGTATAGCAATATCACTGACAGAGAAAACGTAGAGACACTTTTAGAAAGATCTATAGTAAACAATCCTGTACAAAATATAGATAAAAAATATTCTATTAAAGATTTCCTCGAACAAACAAAAAGTAACCTCTCTAACTCTGCTCATGCTGGGTTTGATGAACAGATAAAACAGTTTGTATCCCCAGAAACACTAGCTGGTAGGTTTACTGTACAAGAGTTGTTAGACGACATAGGTAAAAACAAACCTTCTATGACAGAACAAGTAGAAGACACTAACCCAGCCGATTTGATGACAGCTTCTGAGTACGATACATACATGCCCATGATCCCAAAATTCGAGTACCCAAAAAATTTATCCGAAGCGAGCCAGACTATTTCACCTACTCGATACATAGAAAGTAATTTTTCGATAGAATCCCCTAAACTCGGTAAGATGTGGGAAGATCCTGGACATCAAGAAGTTGGTACAGGTTTTTTATCTGATGAAGTCGACTCAGATTATTTTGGAACACTCAACACAGAGAACCGCATATTCACAGCTCGTTCTGGGATTTACGACATAGGCGATGAAAAAATACTAATCCCAGCAGAATCTCAATCTGGTATTTATGGTTTAGCTGAAAAAACTAGTGAGCTTAATTTAAGCAAAGAACCTTTTTCGTTCACATATTTTAACGATCTCATAAAAGAGGGGGGAAGTATCAGGGCAAACACAGGCGACGATATAATTCCTTACCTAAAACCTGGAAAAAGTCTAGACGATCTTTATGAGATAACAACTGATCTTGACATAGAGAGAGCTATGTTTAGAGACGCAGGTCTTGAAAAACATACAATGCCCGAAAATATTAAGCAAGTTATAAGAGATGAACCTTCAGTTGATGAGACAACCATAAGAAATATGTTGAATGAGGAACTAGAGGATTATGTGAGTTATACTCGAAACGATAAAATTAACATAGATGGTGTTTCTAACTATCTTACAGAAATGAAACTATCAGACACAGATCTCGCAAACCAATATGCAAAAAAGCTATCTGATTTAACAACTGTGAGTGATGAAGCTGCTCCTACTCCACTACTTAAAGACTGGTTCCCATTGAGAATGAAGAGTGCTCTTAACTTAGCTTCCGAAGAAGGAGTTGATAGAGTGCGTTTCCCTATAAACGATTACGCACTAGCTATGCAAAGAGGGGAAGATCTAAACCCTGCACAAACAAGAATGTATATGAACGAGGGTGCTGTCGATCCTGATGACATGTTTGATGTAATGGAAAACACATATGATCCTGATATCAATCCAACTGGAGAATTCTTAAAGACTAGACCTAGCGAAGAAGCTAAAGAGATGGCTATGAAATACAAAAATTTTACAGATAAAGGCATTAAACGTATTGAAGCAGAATATGGTGTGGATTTAAATGCTAAAGTTTTTGAGGACGAGAATTACAATAAATTTTACGATATCGAGATGACTCCTGAACTTAAAAAAGCGTTTGAAAAACTTGTGTATAAAGATGGAGGTTTGGTTCAAAAACCATTAATGCCTCTCAAGTATGGCTATTAACTCACGTCTGTACGTTGGGTTTTGTGAAGTTGTTAAGCTATAGCTACGTGTAAAGTCTCTGTGTGTATGACTATAACCACTCTTTCCACGTTTCTTCACCCATAACTGTTTGAGCTAAGTTAAGTTTACTTCTAAGAGCTTTTACTATCTTCTCGTCGACTGTATCCTTACAAACGATATCAATATAGGTAACTTTATTCGTTTGACCAATACGATGTGCCCGATCTTCTGATTGTAAACGCTTTTCTAAATCGTAGTTGTTAGAAAAATAGATGACAGTACTCGCAGCAGTCAATGTGATACCATAGCCACCTGTCTGTGTGTTACCAACGAAGAATCGTAGAGGACTATCTTTATCTTGGAACTTTGTGATTAGATCTTCTCGGTCTGCATCAGATGTATCTCCGTAGTAAGTTCCTACGCTTTCTTCACCATGCTCTTTGACAATCAGACTGTATATTCTCTGTATATCGTGTCGGTAATTTGCCCAGATAATCACTTTGCCTTCTGTTTCTTCTAAAATTTGTAGTAGCTCTTCAGTACGATTATTTTTAATATCCGTTACTACACTATCGTCAGTAGAAACAAAACCACAAGAGATCTGGTGAAGACGTATAATCTGTGTAATAACCGAGGACGCAGAGACAGTACCAACATTGGACAATTCTGATATAGCATACTTCTGTATTTCTTTGTATATTTTCTTTTGTTCAGGAGACATCTCTATCTCTCGTCGAGTGTACACTTTATCTGGTAAATCTAAACAATCTTCTTTGAGTACACGATAGCTAAAAGGTTCCATCAAACCCTTTAGCTCGTTTAGATTTTGAAAACCTACGACTTGTTTAAATGTTCTGCCCCCTGCACTCCTGTCAACGAGCAATGCGTAACGATTTCTAAACGAATAGTAGGAATTAAAACCTAGTAATGCTGGATCTAAAAACTGGCATTGTGTGTAGATATCTAAAGGTGACCTTGTAACTGGTGAACCTGTAAGTATTCTACGATAATGGCAGTACTTACCTAGCTTTATTATGTTCTTAGTGCGTTTTGCTGTTGGGTTTTTTATAGTTGTACTCTCGTCAACAGCCATTAGTGTGTCATGATTAGATATAAACTTCCAAGCAAACTTAACACCTTTAGGTGTACTCAATGCTTCTACGTTCATAATTAAAAATTTAATTTCTGAAGAAGGCTTTATTAACGCCTCTTTCTCTTTCATTACTTTAGCTGATTCTCCTGGAGTCCACAGGTATATCTGTCTTTCTATAAAGTCAGGCATGTGTATGGGTATTTCTCTTTTTGCCCAATTACGATAGACTCCTTTAGGTGCTATAATCAATACAGCATTTATTTTTCCCTTAGCATACAGATGAGTCACATTATCAACGAGTACTTTAGATTTACCCGTACCCATTTCCATAAAGTATGCATATTCTTTACGATCACAACTTTTTTCTAACGCTATTAACTGATGATCGTATGGTTCTGTTTTAAAAACGAATGCTTGTTTCATACTATCTCCACCACGTAGGTTGTCGCTCAGGTATTTTATTCCATTGAGCGTAATGTTTTTCGTTTACTACATAATCACGATACGCTTTTATAGTGTCTTGGCATTTATACTGATCAGGCATCGCTTGAGGCATAACAGTTTTATGTTCAATAGGTATGTTAAGTGGTAACTTAGATAACTTAGTGTTTAGTTTAGTAAAACTAAGGTGCTCTCGACCATAGCGTGTTGTATACTCGTTACATAATGCATAAAAATGTTGGTAAAGCCACATATAGTTGTCACTAGTTTCTCGTACCCATATAGTACAAGGATGATTTTTCATAGCAGTTTTATACAAGCCTAGACTATCGGCTCGGTCATCGCCATCAAGCACACGATGTGCTGTAGATAACATTTGAGCAGATTCTAAAGGCATTTTTACTACGAGTTTATCTGGTAGACAAACTGCAGCGTGAGTAGGGTCTTCGTTAACATAAAATATATTCATAGGTTTCTCCTTTCTTCCTGATATCATATACTATAGCTAACTAAAAGGTAAAGGACTATTACAAAAAAGAAGTAATAGGGTGCTAATAGGGGTAATCTAATACGCTGTGGTCTCTTGTTTGTTAAGAGTTTTCTTGCTATGCTATTAAAATATTGGCTGTTTCAGAACTTTTGTGAAAATATTTATTGAAAATTAACTGCTCATGAAGCCAATAGGAATATACTTTACTTTTTTATAAACATCGTATATCATCAAGCTTCAAACAGAAACAAGAGGAAAGAAAAAAGAATGTCAAAGGTATACGCAATTCAAGAAGCATCAGGAAAGAATCTCCTTGCAGCTACAAACTACGGTGATCTAGAATTCTTACTCCCACCCCTAACTAATTTAATGTTCGCTACTGAATCAGCAGTAAACACAATTAAGGAAGGTCTCTCAGAATTTACAGAAGAAGACTATTTACTATTAGTAGGTGATCCAATATCGATTGGCATTGCTACACACTATGCAGCTAAATCATCTAACGTCGTAAATTTTTTAAAGTGGGACAACAGAGAATACAAGTATTTCCCAGTTGCTGTAGAGTTTAAATAAAGGAGAAAGAAGATGAGTGATGATTTAGAAAAAATGTGGGAAGAGGACTCGACCCCAGAAATAAAAGGCGAGTTAAAAAATGAATCTCTTAAAGAGGTTTCGTTCTGGGCAACAGAACAACTAAGGTTAACATCAGAAGTTACAGTAGCTGAAGAGAGTTTAGCAGACCTTAAGAAAGAACTTAAAGATATATCCGAACAAAAACTACCAGATGCTATGCGTGAATGCAATTTATCAGAGATAAGATTAGCAGATGGAGTAAAGGTTTCTGTACAGCAGTTTTATTCTGCTCGTATAGGGAAAGAGAAGGAAGATGAAGCTTTCGCTTGGCTAAAAAATAACGGACACGAGGACATTATAAAGAATGTTGTGTCTTTACAGTTTGGTCGTGGCGAAGATGATTCTGCTGATGGCATCCTGCAAAGTCTTACTGCGCAGGGTTACACACCTTCAAACAAACGCTGGGTGGAGCCTATGACTCTTAAAGCGTTTGCACGAGAGCAGGTTGAAAATGGTACTGACCTCCCATTTGAGACCTTTAATGTATATGTAGGTCAAAAAACTAAAATAACAAAAGGTTAAATAATGAATGAAAAAACTAAAAATGAACCAATAGCAAAACAACAAAAGAATGAAGTAGCTTTAAGTGAAGCGGATATGTTTGCCGATGCCAACTCTGGTCTCGAAAACGTAACCTCCGAAGATTTAGCAATCCCGTTCCTCCGCATAACACAGGCAATGAGTCCTCAAGTAAACGCTCGTGATGGTAAATACATCAAAGATTGTGAACAAGGGGATATATTTAATACTGTAGACAACACTCTCTATAAAGGAGCAAATGGTGTGACAGTAGTACCTGTATCGTACAAAAGAACTTACCTCGAATGGATGCCAGAAAGAAAAGGTCTTGCTGCTGTTCACGACACTTCTGAGATACTCAAGGATGTGATAAAAAGTGAGAAAGGACAGGACTACTTACCTAATGGCAACCTACTCTCTACTACAGCTAACCACTACGTGTTAGTGTTAGATGACAAGGGTGGTTTTGCCCAAGCAATACTTGCTTTCGGTGGTAGCCAACTTAAAAAATCTAAGAAATGGAATTCTATTATGTCTGGTCTTAAGATAAGAACTAAAGATGGTAAGGTGTTTACACCTCCAACTTTCTCGCATAAATACCAACTTACTTCGGTCGTTGAACAAAACGATCAAGGCTCTTGGTATGGTTGGGACATAGCTTTAGGCTCACAGCTTAATGCCGAAGACGGCTTTATCTACTCTGCTGCTAAACAGTTTAGTCAGAATGTTAATGCTGGTACTGTTAAAACAAGCCAAGAAGAAGCACCCTTTTAAGTGTCAAACTGTAGTGCATTAAATCGCACTCCGCCCAAAATCTGGGTGGGAGTTTGCTGGTTACTCCTTACTAACAACCAGCATTATATAAGAATTAAATATGGAAAAAATAGCAGAGCAGTTTTCTCAGCTATTTAAGGGATCTGAAAGAGCACATGGTTATTTTGAAATTAAACAAGATAGAAATGATGGAAAGAAGCAGGGAAAAGCAGTTACTATCAAAACTTCTGGTCCAACTGTGCAATTTTGGCAAAAGCATTTACAGGGAGAATATGGTTTAGGTGTAATTCCTATCAACGATGACAACCAATGTCATTGGGGTTGTATAGACGTAGATGTATATCCATTAGATATAGCTGAGTTGGTCGACAAAATAGAGGGGCAAAAGTTACCTTTAGTTGTCTGTAGAAGTAAAAGCGGTGGGGCACATATATTGTTGTTCGTATCCGAACCTGTAGAAGCAGGTGAAATGCAAGATAAGCTGAGAGAAATAGCAGCAGGATTAGGTTTTGGTGGTCTAGAGATATTCCCTAAACAGCGACAAGTGTTAGCTGACAGAGGAGATATAGGCTCTTGGTTAAACATGCCTTATTTTGGAGGAGAAGACTCCACTAGGTATGGGTTTTCTGCTAAAGGGGAGTCGTTAAACATAGAAGAGTTTTTGGCATTTGCTGTAGAAAGACAGCTAACAACAGCAGATGATTTACACAAAGTTGAGATTGCTGCAGTTGTGGATGATTTAGAGTTTGGACCACCTTGTCTAAAAATATTATTAAAACAAGGTTTTCCTGAAGGAACTCGTAACAATGGACTTTTTAATGTTGCTGTGTATCTACAAAAAGCACACCCAGAAGCTTGGGAAGACAAACTAGAGGACTACAACAGAAAGTATTTCAAACCACCTCTACCAGCTAATGAAGTGTCGGCAATAATACAACAGCATAAGAAAAAAGACTATAACTATAAGTGCGGTGACGAGCCAATAAAATCGTACTGTAACTCAACTAAATGTAGGACATGTAAATTTGGTGTAGGTGCTGGTCACGACGCTCCGCTATTCTCTAGTTTAGCAAAATTAAACACCGACCCACCTCTATGGTTTATGTCTGTAAATGACAAACGTCTAGAGTTATCAACGGAACAGCTGCAAAACCAAATACGTTTCCAACGTGTGTGTATGGAAACACTTAATATAATGCCTCCTAAAATGAAAGAACAAACTTGGCAAGGTTTAGTGCAACAATTATTAGAAAACGGCTTAGAGATAATAGACGTTAGTGAAGACGCATCCATCCAAGGACAATTTAATGAGCTACTCGAATCGTTTTGTACAGATATAGCACAAGCATCCACTAGAGAAGAGATGTTGTTAGGTAAACCATGGACTAATGAAAATAAAACACACTTCAGAATACGTGATTTGATGGACTACCTACAAAGACATAGGTTTATGGAAATGAAAACTAACCAAGTAGCTGCAAAACTAAAGGATATGGGAGCAGAGCATATCTTCTTTAACATCCGAGGCAGAGGTGTAAACGCTTGGTCAATACCTGCATACATGAGCGAGGATGTAGATATTGATTTACCAAACATGAAACAGGATCCTTTTTAAAAGTATACAAGTAAAGATCTACCAATTATCATTTAGTGTATGGATGATAAAGATCTTGACCATGCTATAGATTTAACAGAAAAACTTTGTTCAAAAATTTACGACACATTGAGCGAAGAAGAGAAGAATGATGAAGCTCTTATAGTAGCTTTAATATGGACTGCTATAGCTATCGGCATAAAGTCAGAAGTAGAACCTCCTATTTTACGTGTGGTTGTGCAATATGCTACGGATGCTGCTCTCGAAGATCACAAGCGAGAAGAAGAAACACTACATTAATAAACTACTTTACTTTTAAAAAGTTAAGGAGTATCATCAAAGTACATAACTAAAACGAGGAAAAAATATGTCAATAGAAAATGTAGAAGAAACTAAAACTTGGGTAGACCCTTTCGCGAGCGACCTGTTCTTTAACCATAACCTAGAAAACTATAATGCTGTCGAAAAAGAAACGGCGACTAGTGAAGAAATTTTCGAGGCCATTCTTCAAGATGCTAAAGAGTTTGTAGAAATAGTGGAAAGCCACTTTAGTGGGTTAAGCATAAACCATACTCCAGAAGAGTACGCCCATAACTTTCTAGATAGGGTCTAATGTCTAGTATGAGATCTAACGTCGAGCAGTACATAATACTGCTCGAATCTCAGGTCACTCCTGAGCACTTAAGGGTACAGATTAGGAACACTTTACTAATTCTTGGAGACTTAGCTGATACTGTAAACTCAGATCCGCTCGTCGGAGGGTTTACCAAGGAAGAACCTAAGAAAGAAGAAATTGTAGAAGGCACATTTACTGAGGAAGATGGTGAACCAACTCCTGCGTATGTGATGCAAGACCCAGACCTAAAGAAAGCGGTACTTGACCCAGAATGACATGGAATATAATTCTTGGTCCACCTGGAACTGGTAAAACAACAAAACTTTTAAACCTCACAGAAGAGTATCTAAAGAATGGTGTAGAGCCATACCGAATAGGTTACTTAGCGTTTACTAAGAAGGCTGCAAATGAGGCTCTAGAGCGAGCAAGCGATCGTTTTGACTTAAGTCAGAAAGACCTTACATACTTTAGAACAATACATTCGCTGTGCTACCATTGGCTTGGTTTAAAGACAGCAGATATAATGGCTCGGTCACACTATAAAGAGTTTAGTAAACTGATGGGCGAGCCTCTTAATGGTCAGCTTAAGAAAGAAGAAGGTGCTGTGTTTGGTCTGTCCAAAGGTGACCAGATGTTGTTTATGGAAAACATCGCTAGGAATAAAAAAGTATCTGTTAGAGAACAATGGGAACAAGCAAATTTAGACATCCCTTGGAACCATGTCAAATGGTTTTGTGTTGGTCTTGAAAAATACAAAGAGGAAAGATTTTTAAAAGATTACACAGACATGCTGTACTTATTTCTAAAAGAGAAATCTAAACCAGCTCTAGACGTGCTTATAGTTGATGAGGCTCAAGATTTATCTAAGCTACAGTGGGATTGTATCCGTAAATTAGCACAAGGTGTTAAACACATACACATAGCTGGCGACGATGACCAAGCTATTTATCAATGGGCAGGAGCAGACGTAGAAACTTTCATACAACTAGAGGGTGAAGTAACTGTGTTGGAAAACTCTTATCGTATTCCTAGAAAAGTGCACGAGGTTGCCCAAGGTATACTTAACCGCATCCCCACTAAAAACAGACGGGTAAAATCTTGGAACCCTAGGTCGGTTGAAGGTGAAGTCTTGATTCATACCTCACATGAGCATCTAGACTTTAGTGAGGGAGAATGGCTCGTGCTTGCTCGCAACGGCTATATCTTAAATCGGGTTGAAAAATTTTTGCAACAAATTGGATTCATATACGCTAGAAATAATGTACTGTCTGTTCGACAAGAATTATTAGATGCAATTGGGAATTGGGAACTGCTTCGCAAGAATAGAAAAGTTTCTGCTAATAAAATACGGGACATCTATTATTTTATGTCTGTAGGTCGAGGTGTTGCTAGAGGACATAAAAAATTGCCAGGAGTTGGTGAAGATGATCTGTTAGGCATGGAAGAGTTAAAAGAAAAACATGGACTTTTACTTGATGTTATTTGGCACGAGGCTCTTGATAAAATAGGTGGCACCCAAAGAGAGTATATAATCGCCTGTTTGCGAAGGGGCGAGAAAATATCTAATCCTAGAATAAGGCTATCTACAATACATGCTGCTAAAGGTGGTGAGGCAGATAATGTAGTTGTTTTCACGGATGTCTCTGTTAAGACCTGGAACGAACTGTATTCTAGACCCGATGGAGAAAACAGAGCATTCTATGTTGCCGTAACAAGAACACGCAAAAACCTACACATCATACAGCCCGACACTTCTAAGTTTTTTAGACCTATTCTATGAAACTCCTTTACAAAGTTAAGGACTTACTATATAGTCAAATCATGGTTGATAAGTTATTTAAAAGGTATTGTGTTTTTTGCGAAGAGGAGTTTTATCTGGTTCCACGAGGAAGAACACAATATTGCAGTGACAACTGTTATAACCAACAAAGTTATGCAAATAATAAAAATCCTATTAAACATTCAGCTAGATTGGACGAAGGCATCCATGAAA
>Ga0209337_1003751_pt1 | contig 10668 bp, 15 predicted proteins | sample LinPmetageLP53_FD_184044 | JGI IMG/M metagenome (GOLD analysis project Ga0209337, IMG submission 184044) | Marine viral communities from the Pacific Ocean - LP-53 (SPAdes) (version 2) | ecosystem: Environmental > Aquatic > Marine > Oceanic | place: Pacific Ocean | collected 2010-02-08 | reverse complement strand
GGTGAAATACTTTATCCATATTACCAATCTCATTTTTTCTAGCTAGTAATTCATGTCTTAAACTATGACCATATGTTTTGTTTAAAGCACCTGCTAAATGAGACACTTGAAATTTTTTATCATAAGATTTATTCCAAAAATGTGGTGTCATCCATGTATGCCCAAAAGGTAATAATACTGCTTGCTCGCAGCTACCAATTACTTTATTATCCCAAGTTAATATTGCGGAAAATAAATGTTCGTTTTTAATTGCCCAATCATGTAAACCAAAATATTCATTTGGTTCTTGTAATACTAAAAAATTTAAATCAGTTAATTCACTTTCTGATTGTGGTATATCATCTACAAATAAGGTAAAATCTATATCTTTAAGATGTTGCATCTTAGATTCAAATACTTTAGTATCAAAATGTTTAATTTTTAATTTCATATTACCACTGATCGCTTGTTAATTTATGGATTGGTCTCATTCTACTATAATACCCCCAATTTAAAGAATATCTTGGGATAGAACTAATTTGTGGGCTTACATGGTGAAATACCCAACCAGGAAATAGATATAATTTATTAGGTTTTGGAATAATTTTAATTACATCTTTATAAGCAGGATTAGGATGAAGAATTAATTCTCCTCCTTCTTGGGGTTTTGGAGGATTAATATAAACAATTCCTATCATAGTAGAACTATGATAATGATTATGAGAGGGGTAAATATGAGAATTATTCTGTTGTTTATAAATTCCTATTTCATGATCTACAAAAGGAGGACTTACATAATAATTTTCAGTAACTATTTTAATTAACTTAGAATTTAAAAAATTCCACATATCCTTATGATAAAGCCTAACGTTTGCTAATTCATTACCTAAAGCATCTACTTTTCCTTCTTCATATATTTTATCTATATAAGTTAAATTTTCTAATAGATAATTATGATAAGGAAAATCATATTCATGTAAATAAAAATGTAATCTTTTATTATCCATTATAATTTTTCTATCCAATAATTAATCATCTCATCTATCATTGTCTCAAATGTATAATCAGCTGTCCAACCTAATTTTCTTAATCTAGTTGAATCACCTTTTAAATCCTTTAATTCTTCAGGACGTAAGTATTTAGCATCCGTTTTAACATACTGATTCCAATCTAAATCTAATTTATTAAAAGTATATTCTACTAAATCTTGTACTGAATGTGATACACCAGTAGCACATACAAAGTTACCTGGTTTGTCTTGTTGTAACATTAACCACATTGCTTTAACATAATCTTTTGCATGTCCCCAATCTCTAGTTGCCTGCATATTACCTAATACTAATTCATTACGTAATCCTTTTTTTATTTCAACTGCAGTTTTAACAACTTTATTTGTAACAAAATTAGTACCTCTTCTAGGAGATTCATGGTTAAATAAAATACCATTTGAAACAAATAAATTATATGAATTTTTATAATTATTACAAATATTATAAGAATATACTTTAGCACACCCATAAGGAGATACTGGTGCTAGAGGTGTTGTTTCTCTTTGATACCCATCTTTATCTATATTATTACCAAACATTTCACTACTTGATGCCTGGTACATTTTAACGTTAGGTTTAGTTAATCTAATTGCCTCTAGTAAATTTAATGTTCCTATACCAGTAGCTTGTGCTGTGTATATAGGTTGGTCAAATGAAATTCTAACGTGGCTTTGCGCAGCTAAATTATAAATTTCATCGGGTTGGCATTGTTGTATTACTGAAATTAATGATGCTAAATCAGTTAGATCAGCATATTGTAATTTACCTAATAATTGAGGATAAATTTCATCTAATCTAGATGTTTGATTTTCAGCTACAGAATTACGTTTAATTGTACCCCATACTTCATATCCTTTTTCTAGTAAAAATTCAGCTAGATATGATCCATCTTGACCATTTATACCTGTTATAAGTGCAACTTTATTTCCTTGCTTCGTCATAGTTTTCTATAAACCAATTAACTGTTTCTTTTATACCTTGTTCAAATGGAGTATATTCAAAATCAGGCATTAATTCTTTTATTTTAGAGTTATCAGATGGTTTTCTTAATTGTCCATCTGGTTTTGTTTTATCAAATATAACTTTACCTTTAAATTTAAACTCATCAACTAATAAACCAACTAAATCTTTAATTGATACTTCTTCATCACCACTTATAATTAAAGGATCTGTTTCTTTATAATTAAATAAAGCCCATTCTGCTATTTTGGCTATATCCTTGGAATATATGAATTCTCTTAATGGTTTCCCACTACCCCATACAGTAAAGTCTGTTTTATTTTTCTTAGCTAAATATAGTTTATGAATTAACATAGGCATTACATGACCATGTTCTAAAGAAAAATTATCATTAGGACCATATATGTTAGATGGGATAATTGATGTATAATTTATATCATATTGTTCTCTATACGCTCTGATTTGAACATCAGCCATCCTTTTAGCATAAGCATATGGATAATTTGATTCATGTGGTTCACCTAATTGAATTTGATCAACTGTAAGTGGATATTTTACTTTATCAGGAAATACACAAGTTGATAAAAATGCTACTAAGTTTTTAACACCCGCTTTTCTTGCTGATTCAATTACATTAGTATTAATCATTAAATTATCATGAAAATATTCACCTTTATAATTTGAATTTCCACCTATACCCCCAACTTTACCAGCACAATGTATAACACCATCAGGTTTGATTAATTTAAATAATTTATTTGTTTGTCTTGGATTAGTTAAATCACAAGTTTCTCTTGATAATTTAATTTGAGATTCTACAGCAGAACCTACCATACCATAACCTCCTGTAACTAATACTTTTTTCATATTGTTGAATAAAATTCGTTTTGTGCTCTTTGTCTATCTATATCTTTTATATGGTATAAAGCATATGAATCATCTTCAGATGGTAATTCAGCATATGTTTTCCACCCTACTATTTTCTCATGAACTTTATTTACCCATTTAATTTCAGGTTTATTTCTAAAAATCCTATGTTGGTTATCTGGCCAGTTAACCCACCCTTGATTATTTAATTGCCAATGCCATTGAATAACATCTTCTTTGGTTAACCCATTTACTATGTTAACTCTTGGAATAGCTATTAAATCAATTTCTTCATTAGCTTCTAATACTTGGTGTATAACAGTACAAAAAGTTTCACTTAAAGTTTCATCAGCATCTATTTGAAATATCCAATCTTTAGTACAATAACTTTTAGCGTTATTTTTAAATGATGCAAAATCTTTATTTAAATCAAAGTGACATTTTTTAATACTAATAATATCTTTATTTAATTTTATAAAACTATCTACTAATTCTATAACTGCAACTGTAGATTTTGAATCAAGTTGTATAACTAATTCATCAGTAGGTCTTAAAATTTTTAAAAGTTGTGCTAGTAACTTTTTTAAATCTTCATATTCATTATATGCTGTAACTAAAAAACTTATTCCCATAATTTATATTTTAAAAAACCCAATATATTCTAAAGCATCCATAAAGTCTTTTTGAGAATATTCTTTTATAGTTTTCATATCGGTTTTGTACTTATAAAATCTATCTGTTCCTGGTATTTTGAATTTACCTTGTTCTTTTTTATCAACTTCTTTTACTTTAACTCCCGCCCATTGCCAATCTAATGAATTAGTACCTTTTGCAAAAACAGTACCTTTATCTTCTATGTTAATTGTAATAGGATACCAAACACGATTAGAAGTATCTACCTTTTTGATATCTTTATAAAGTTCTGGGATAGTTTCTTCATATTGTTCAAAATCAAACTCATTTTCAATCATTAAGTCATTTGTAGTAAATCCACAGCCAAAACAAAAATAATTATTTGCAGTTTCATTTAATTTAGTAACATAACAAGCATCACTTCCACATAATGGACATATTTCTAAGCTATCTTTAATCATCTTTTTTAGGTAATGAAATTTTCTTTATATTAGGTAATTTTATCTCTACTTTTTTAGGAGCATTCTCATCCATAATTTCTTCTAATTTCTCTTGCATTTTTTGAAATGAAAAATTAGTCATACAATGACGAGCTAAACGTTTACCCTTAACTTCATATGGTTTAAAACTATTATAATAATCTTTTAATAATAAACTAACAAAGGTAATATCAGGATGAAACCATTTTGATTTTTCTATTAATAAACCTTCTTGTATTGCTGAAGGATGAATTTCTTTTAATTCTCCGGGTACTAAACTAGTAAAATCTGATTTAAGAAAATCTACATGACCACTCCAATTTGAGACTATAAGTGGTTTTTTACTTTGAGTAAATTCAAGTAATGGTCTACCAAACCCTTCACCTTTAGTTAAACTAATCATTGCTTTTACTTTAGGGTGATTATATAAATGATTCATATCTTTATCTTCTACTTCCCCATGTAAAAAGTAAATATTAGGTAATGTACCAGAAATATCTTTTCTAATATTTTCTATTTTCTTTAACATATCATCCCTATCCATTATTGTAGCAGGGCCTGACATTGTTTTTAGTATTAGAGCAGGTTTTGATTTTTTATTTTTAAAGGTTTCTAAAAATGTTTTTATAAGTAAACCTACATTTTTTCTATCTTCTCCTATATCTCCTTGTAACCAATGACCTACAAATAAAAAACAAAAATTCTCATCAATTGTATCTAATTCAGTAACTAATTCTGTTTTAGGTAAATCGTTTAAAGCGATATGAAAATATTTTTCTAGATCTAATCCTTCAAATAAAACTTCACATTTAGTTTCTAATTTAACAGTACCCTGTAAATTTCCTTCTTTATCTTTTTTATCGTATATAGTTTTTTCAAATACAGTTTTAGTATGATTTGATGAACCAAGTATTAAATCCATTCTATTACACCCTTCTATAAATTGAGGAGTACAAATATCAGTTTCAATACCAGCTGTAATCCCAATATTAAATTTACCTAATTTTTGAAATTCATTAGGAACTGTTATCTGGATCCAAACATCAGGTTGCCTTGTAAGTTGAGGCGGGATAATAGAATCCTTCATCTTTTTTTCTTCTGGATTATTCTCGTTTAGAAATCCATAAGGAGTACTTCCCCACCTTTGTGATAAAATTTTTACATCATATTTGTCAGATTTCATTAATGCTCTAACTACATCTCTGGCTCTTGATCCATAACCAGAATAAGTGTCAATTGGACAACTTACTACTACATAAGGTTTATTCATAACTAATATATTAATTTATGGCTTAATTTTTTAACAGGTAATTTATCTATTTTATATAATCCGAATTTTTTTCTAGGTTTAAACTTATTAAAAGTTTCTTCAAAATATTTAATAATATTTTCATTCATTTTTCTAGCAGACATCATAGATTCATCAGACGTAACCCATTGTCTACCTGCTAACCCTTTAGCTGCAATTTCATCTTTAGGTAAGTTATAGCACTCTATTAATGCTTTAGATAAATCTCTAAAATCTAACCTATCATCAAAGATATAAGGAGTTTTTGGAGAACCTACTATTGATATATTTGATGGAAAAACAGGAATTGCCCATTCACCATGTTTTTTATAGGTTCCAAAGTGGTTAGAACAGAAATCACTATCAAACTTAATCCAATCACCATTTTCATCTTCAAATCTCATTTGATCTTGCATTCCACCAGTAACGTTAGCTATTATCATAGTACCAGACATCATTGATTCAGTTAATGATAATCCCCATCCTTCATTAGAAGAAGGTAAAACTGTTACATCAGCTAAATTATATAAAAGATTCATTGCTTCTGCTGAAATTCTTCCACCTGAGAATTTTACGCTATCATCTTCTCCTAATAGCATATTTCTAACAGCTATTAAATCAGTTCCATTATCATCAATAGGTTGTGTATGTAATATTATACAAACTTTATCCTTTTTTTCTTCAGGTAATTGATCTTTAAATAATTTATAAGCTGCTAGCAAGTCAGAAGCACATTTTCTTCTAATATTTCTAGAATTAAAAAATATAACAAAATCATATTCTTTATCTCCAAGAATATTTTGTTTATTTCTTAAAAGATCTTCATAATTCGCATCATCCTTACTAAGAATAGGTCTAAAGACGTCTTCATTAATTCCATGAGGGACATAAGCAATAGTTTTATCTTTTCCTTTATCTCCAAGTACTATACGATTAATATTTTCTGTTTGTTTAGAAATAGCAAGTAAAGTATCACAAGATTCATAATATGGTTCATTATACATTGGAGCAGGATAATCATCCCATATGTTAAGATACATCATAGGCATGATTTGTCTAATTTCATTTTCCATTCTAAATAACCATTCCCAATATCTAGGGTCTGTAAAAAAGAATAAACCATCAGGTTTTTCTTCTGTAATTATTTTTCTTATAATATCTGGATTTCCATATCCATTTTGTGGGTATAAAAATACGCTAGCATCAGGAATATTTGTTCTATTACTACTATCCTGGCTTAAATCTATTCTTTTACCTTCTTCGGGATGGTTAATAGCGGCTCCGACATTAACCCAATTATATTTGTGACAAGTACCTAGTACTATTTCTCTAGCCATAGTAGCAATACCACTATGCATTCTAATATCATCACATAAGAAAAGAACTTTTTTTCTTTCCTCTTTTGGTAAATAACCTTCTTTCATAAAATTTTTAATTATCTAGTGTTAAATTCGTTTTATTGTGAACTTGTTTTCTAAATTCTTCGTCTGTAAGATACAAACAAATAGCTCGGTCTGCAAGTTTTTGGAATGAAAATTTTGTTTTAACACACTCTATTTTGAAATTTTCAAATAAGTGTCTATGAACTTTAACACTTGTTAGTTGTAACTCTTTTTTTATCATAATCTATTTTTTATATATATAAATATATGGATTCTTAAAAACTAAAGAATTTTTCATCGGGAGTTAGTGAAGCTCCGCATAAATCTTTGTTTTTTCCAAAGTCACACCAATCACAAGGTTTATCAATTTTCTTTTCAAATTCCTTATCTATAGGGTTACCAGTATCAGTATAACATTCTTTTATAAAAGATATAAAGTCTTCCTTAGCATCTTTTAAACGTTTATTATTATCAACTGGTTTGAAGTTTTGCACACGATATGCTTGGTGGGGTGACATTAAATTTTCATCATCAAATGATAATACTTTACGTTTAACAATATAAAATTCTACATTTATTTTACTTAGTGGTACTTTAAATAATTCAGAATAATATTGTTTATATAAATAAAGTTGATTATGTTTTGTTTTGTCTCCTTTTTCCCATTTACTCCATCCTTTAGTAGATGTTTTAATATCAAATATAGTATATTCATCTAGTTTTTTATTATAGATTACTAAATCTATATAACCCATATACTTAATATTTGGTCTTTCTTTAATTGGATTTGTTATTAAAGGTACTTCAATACCTTTTAATTCATGTTTACGAGATGAAAAATAATTTCTTCTACCACGTTTATGTTTTTTAAACCAATCTAATATTCCAACACCATCTGAATAAAATTCATTTAATAATTCTGGTGTAGCAAAATGACCATGTTTTTTTTTATATTTAGAATATTCTTCAACCATTTTTTCTTTAAAGAATAAATTTAAATTTAAGTCATCAGCTTTTTTAGCTGATGTGTCAAACATGGTTTGAAGATAGTATTGTAATGCTTCATGCATAGCTGTTCCAAATACAAAATATATATTAGGTTTTGTATCTCTATGGCCTTTTACATATTCTAAATACCATTTGTGGGGGCAAGATTTGTAGGTAGAATATTGTGAAAATGATACAACTTTATCTGTAGCGTAATTTATTTCCATTTATCCTTAGAAACCATTTGGCATATAATACCATAATTGGTTATATCTTGGAATGTATCTATAAGAGTTTCATTTTGAGCTTTTCTATCTGTTAATATCATATTTTTCCATCTATTGATTTTATCAGATAGCCTATACCATAAACCTGTCATGGCAAATTCTTTTTCTTCGTCATTTACTAACTGTGTACCTGCTGATACATTACCCATTCCATAATCAAGGTGTTTTTTAGCAAATAATTCAAATTGTTCATCCATTACTTCTACATAAGTTTCATATATCAATGGATATTCCTTTTTTAATATTTCTTTAGCTGACATATTAATCGTTTAATGTAGTAGGACTGTTAAAGTATTTTTCTAATGTTGATAATCTATCATCAGCATCAACTAAAGTTATAAGTGCTTCTTCAGCATTTTTATAAAAATCTTCAGTTGAATGATCACCAATTCCAACAGCTTTATTACCTAATAAATCTAATGATAATAATGCTTTATCTTTATCTGCTTGAGCAGATGATTTTAACATGTTATAAAGTTCTTTTGTCATTTTAATAATTTTTTTATTTGTTTATCATCTATACTGTTATTTTGAAGTATAATTTTTGAATAATCTTTTCCTATTAGATGATAACTATCTTTTATTTCTCTTTTACTAACTTTAAAATGTTTAGATAAAATAGTAATTAATTCAGAATTAAATTTACTTTTTTTTGGTTTAATATACCTAAAAAATGTTTTTCTTTTTGGTACTATTTTACAATAAAAATTATAAAGTGATTCTTTGCTAATAGAATGTTTTTGAATTGTATTAACAAAATCAATGTAATCTCTTTTCATTGATATAAATCGATTGATCATATAAGGATTAAAAGATTCACGATCTTCATTATTAAAAGAAGACCATGATCTTTTATCATAACTTATTTGATTTAACCAATCGAATATTGTCATTAATCTTGCATTTTTCTATACTTGGTACCAGCATACTCTTCTCTTAATTCCTTAGGTAGAGTATCTCCTAATATTTCATTAGTTTGAGGATCATAAAAAACAGTAATTGGCACAATAGCATCTTCTGGAGTTCCAGTTATAAATTTTGATACTTTTCTAAGTACCATTCCTGTGTGCCATATTTTTTCACCTGAAGGTGTTTCAAGGGCAGTTGTTTTAGATAAATCTAGATTCATCTGTGGTTGTTGTCCATCCATTTAAAAAGGTTTTAATAAATTAGCGATACATCCCATAAATGTGATTTCTTTATCAGGAGCCATAACTGATTGGTATTGTGATTCGGCAATAATAATTGTACCTAATACCGGGTTATGGAATGAATCTAAGTTTTCGAATAAGGCTCTATATAATTCATTATAATCTCTAATATTTGAATCAGCAACTAATTGTCTTATTTGATTAAATGCTTTATCATTATTAGATTTAATTAGATCAATAATTTGATCTGTATATTGTTTTTGGTTAACAATATCTTTATTTAATTGTAAAAATGTACCTGCTGGATCATATATAATACAAGATTGTAATAAATTTAATGTTTTCCTAATATCAGGATAAGTTTTATTTACAATTTCTACAATATCATCAGTTGCACGATTGCATCCTTCAGAATCTAAAATAGTAGCACAACGTTTAGCTACTTCTGATTTAGAAGGGGGCAATACTTCAAATACTGATGTTCTAGATTGTATAGGGTCAATTATACGTTCTATATAATTACAAGTAAATACAAATCTAGTAGTTTTAGAATATGTTTCAATAACATTACGTAGTGCTGCCTGTGCGTTAATCGTTAAGAAATCTGCTTCATCCATTATAACCACTTTTAATTCGCGGAATGTTGCAGCAGAAGCAAATGATTTAACTTTTTCTCTAATTGTATCTATGCCATTTTCATCTGAACAATTAATGTAAATTGAATCACAATCTAAATTGGTTACAATAAGTTTAGCAGCAGTAGTTTTACCTGTACCTGCAGGACCGTACAACAAGATATGTGGAATATCCTGTTGTTCAATCCATTGGTTTAAACTTGACTTAAAAACTTCATTACCAATATAATCTTTAGTATCAGTTGGTCTAAATCTTTCAGTAAATAATGTGTGTTCTTTTATCATAAAGATGCTCCCATTGATTTAATGGTTTTTGAGTTTAAATTATATATTTTTAGATATTCTTTAATTACGGGTTCAAGCCATTCTACTTTATAATTTATAGCATAGGCTTTTTTACCTAGTTTTTCTTGAGTTTTAACAGTCATAGGAAAAACTTTAACTTTATAATGATCAGGGTGTATAACATTATCCCCTTGTGCATATATTTGTTTAGCTTTTTTTTGTATATCCCTACTCATTTCACCATATATTTCAGGTATTTTATTTAAAATTTTAGCTTCTGCTACACCTACTATACGAGATAAAGTATTAAAAAAAGTATTGTATTTACTGGGATTTCCACCAAGTTTATGAGTACGATCTTTAGACATAATATAACATTTTAAATTAATATAACTAATATACGAAAAATAATTACATCATCCCCGCCATTGGGTTAGGCATTTCTTCTTCTTTATCTGATCTTTTTTCATAAACAACAGATTCAGTAGTAAGAATAGTACCCGCTATTGAGGCAGCGTTTTCTAATGCAATTCTAGTTACTTTTTTAGGATCAATAATTCCTAATTCTTTAAAGTTAACCATTTCTAAGGTTCTATAATCCAACCCTAACCAAAAATTAGGATCAGCACTACTTAAACCATAAGAAGCAAATCTAACATCATTTACTTCATGACCCGCATTATTTA
>Ga0209337_1003750_pt1 | contig 10668 bp, 21 predicted proteins | sample LinPmetageLP53_FD_184044 | JGI IMG/M metagenome (GOLD analysis project Ga0209337, IMG submission 184044) | Marine viral communities from the Pacific Ocean - LP-53 (SPAdes) (version 2) | ecosystem: Environmental > Aquatic > Marine > Oceanic | place: Pacific Ocean | collected 2010-02-08 | reverse complement strand
GCCAACACCCAAACTGCGAATTTTATCTTCCAAAAGCAGCTTGGCTGAGTCTTTCAAGCTCCGCTGGACTTCTCGGATACACACACCGCGAGAGCCGGAGCGCGTTAGACACCGTTCAATCGCAAGTTCGGCAAAAAAGTGCGATTTGCCGCTGCCCCGGCCACCGAAAGCACCCTTGTATCGGCTTGGCTCAAGCAATGGCCGAAAAACTGCCGGGGTCTGTATCTCAAGAGCCGTCATCGGGCTTCTTTGGGTCAACGATCACACGCTTGATTTCAGTGAATTTGAGCTTCCCGGTATGCTCGATCTCGCTCTTTTCGGACCAGCGCATCTGCGTTTTTGCCCAGAAGATAGCTGCCGCCGTATCCCCGTCCAACGCCTTTTGATACAAGACGCCTCCGACTTTCGTGTTGGCTTTGATCTTGCTTTCGCGAATCTCTTTCTTGAAATGCTTGGCAAGCGTGGCGGTGTCAATCCCGTCGCGAATCACTGCCGCGATCTGCTCTATGGTGATGCCCACGGCGACCATGTCTCTGACATGCTTGCGTTCTTCGTCCGTCGGCACGAACGAGGGCCTGCCGGGCGGGTTTCCTGTTGTTTTGTACGGCATTTTTTATCCTTTCTTGCCGAAGTTTCTCATCATGCGGCATTCCCGCCGGTCACATTGTAAAACTCAATCAACACGTCTAGGGCTTCCCGAAGCCTTCCGATACCATATTCTTTTCGCTCGCCTCTCGAATGAGCCCAGTCGCTGGCGCTCATATTTTGACAGCATACGTTGTAAGCGCAGCTCGTGCCAATATCGCCCAGTTCAGTCGTGGCCTGACGCCAGCGTTGACGAGCCTGCACCTGCGCATCCTGCGGAGCCGAATGCGATGGTGACTGTTTTTCCCAGCGCCCCGCAGATGGCGCTCCAGATATACCACCTCGCTCAAAATCCATTTGAAAATGCAGCCCAGCCTGCCATTGCTCGTTTGATATCGCGCCGCGCGCTTCATAGTGGTCCAGACGATCTGACAAAGTGCGCGTCACCCGCCCAACGCTTGGCGAATCTGATACGGCTAAACCAGTTCGCGCGAAGCGCAATTCAATGACGTTATAAGCCAAATCGTTGTCGTTTTTTGCTGGTTTCTTCTTTTTCATTCTGGCTCATCGAGGACGGCAGCGGTCAGCTTGAAGCATTGCTGAATCAATTTCTGCTGGATACGCCATTGCGTGTGCTGAGGGGCTTGAGTTTGGCGCGACGCCATGCCCATAGCAAACATCAACCGCAACCCCTCATCCGCCTCGCATTCCAATCGAGTTTTTGGCCGAGTCACACCCGGTATTTCAGTCATGCCGCGCCACCAAATTTCTCTGTTTCGTTGCCCCATGAATTCCACCCCGCTTTTGTCTGGCGAGCGAACATCTCCAGATAGGGGCCGTCAACCAGCCGCTGGATGCGGTCGCGTGACTCGTCAGGCTTTCTGGAGTGCTCCCGACGTTGGGCCTCAATCAATTGCCGGACGGAGGCGCTTTTTCGTTTGGGCTTGCCGCGCGTGAACAAAAGGCATTGCTCAGGATTGCCGCGCGTCCAGTATCCAAGGCCGATATGATGGCGTCCATTCTCGTTCTCTTTCAGCTTCAACTTGGTCCACGTAAAAGCGACCGTCTTGAACTTGAACCCCCACTCCGCGCCCATCTCCAGCGCCTCGGGCAACATGCAGTCAACGGCCCACATGAACAGGCAGCAGTCATCCGCAGCCCAGTCACCGACTGGCAGTTCGCGGATCTCGTGCAATGGCATGGTTTTGTAGTGACGTTCGGCAAGGCCCTTCTGTCGCACCATCGCGTCGGGCGCGCGGCTCTTGCCTTTGTCGCTCCACGGCTTGAACGACCAAGGCGGGTCCGCAAGAATTGCCCCGTACTTCATGCCCACAGAGCCCATGGTTACGTGTTCACTCATGCCATAGCCCTCTCTAGCTTGGACTCGTAGTCAATCGATTCGTAGGCGCTCTTCGTTGGATCAAACCGCAACTCTGTGGCGCAGGGATAGCCCAGCTCGTCAAACCGGGCCTTCCGGTGAAACAAGGTTGCCTCAGTGCAACGCTGGCCTTGGTCGAACAAACGCTCGCGGTGGACCACAAACCCTTGATCGACCCGGTTGTCCCAGTGCTTGGAACCCGCAATGTCTTCAAGCATCGGTGGTCCGTCGCGGCGGCGGCCGTCCATTTTCGCAGGATGCGCCAGCACTTGTACGTGGCAATTCAAATCTTGCGCAAAGCAGTACATCGCTGTGAGGCACCGCCCGATGTAATCGGTTTCTGACTCACGGTTGCCCCTCTGACCCTCCAACCTGTTCCATGGGTCGATCTGGACAACCTGCGCGCCGTGGCGGATGACCGCGACCTCTGCCGTGTCCAGCAGCCAGTCCAATGTCGGCTTGGACTGAGGCTGCTCCATCCAGAGGTAGTGTTCGTCGATCCACGCATCCGCGTTGGCCTTCTGCTGCGGCGACATATCCCTCTCGGAACATCCGCACAGCAGAGATCGGATCGTCCGACGGTGATGTGGCTTGGCGCGAGTTTCGAACGAGGCCATAGCAATCTTGATGCTGTGGTGGTGTGCGACCTGCTGCCAGATTTGAGCCCATAGCTGGGTCTTGCCGTGGCCCGGATGGCCAGTCACCACTGACATCGTGCCCGGCGCAAGCCGAATCTTGTCTTCCCACTCCGTGAAGCCGCAACTCCAAGTTTTGAGCGGTGTCGGCTCAGGCAACTCGCTCAGTCTGTAAAGGCCCTCGACCGGCCAAGGCAAAGAACCATTCTCAACGAGATCAAGCAGTGCTTCAGGGCCGTCGCCCAAAAGCATGTCATTCGCGTCTTTGCACCCTTCCGGCCAGTCAATGAAATGACATCGCGCCGCGCCGAAGATGTGCGCCAGCGTCTTGCGCAGGATCAAGCCAACCTCATCAGAGTCGGTCGCCAACGTCACCCGCGTTGGGTTCCATTTGCTATCCTCGATAAAGCCGTAGCCGCTATCACTGCCGTTCGCGCCGTTGGGAACCGTCGTCACCTTGCCCACCGGAACGCCCGCCTCAACCAGCGCAGCCATATCCCACTCGCCTTCGACGATAATGCAATCGTCCGCGAGGTCATCGACGTGGTGCAAGCACATCTTGCCGCCCGGCATCCCGGTGAAAGCCTTGCCTTCAATAGCCGAGGCTTTCCAGTTGACGATCTCGTCATCCCGATAATACGGCCAGAATAGCGCCTCATGTTTCCCGTGAGGAAACTTGGCCATACCGCTTTTGACGCCGAGAAGTTCCAAAGTCGCCAAACTGATGCCTCGTTTTTTCGCGTAGGCTATCCCCGCCTCCGACACCGCCTGACCACCCGCAGTGGTGGCAATGCCAGACTGCGCTGTCGATTTCAACGGTGACTGAAAGGCATCGGTCTGACTTTTTTCTCCGCCCGCTGCTGCATTGTGGGCAGGTCGTCCGGTGGTGCCCGGTGCCCCTTGCGGTGATTCCAAATTGCTCCAATTCATCCGTTAAAACGACCTGTGGTCGCCTCCCTGTTTTTTCCATTCCCCATTCTCCTTTTCCAGCCAGCGCGCCACCCGAAAAAACCACTCCCCGTCTTTCGGAGGCTTGCTCTGATAATACGAATCAGCCTTCTGAAGCGCAGCCGTAAGATCGGGAATAGCCGTAAACGCTGATTGCCATCTTGTAAAATCTTTTCGCTTCAGTTTGATCACAGCACCCTCAAACCAATAATCGGCGGGCGGCGCGTCAGCGCAACCCTTACTACTTTCTGTATCTGTATCTGTATCTGTATCTGTATCTGTATCTGGGGCCGTCACAGTGACGGCGTCTGTAACGTCACAGTGACGCTCCCGATACCTACGAGTTCTCTGTGCTGACGTGTCACTTTTGAACTGACGCGCACTCCAATTATGGGGCGAAAGAACACCGTCGTTATCGTCCAAAAGCCCCGTTTCCCGCAGCTTTTCAAGGTGCTTCCGGGCGGCTGGAAGGCGCAACCGGCAGGCAAAAGAGATGTCTTTTTCGCTGGGCAAAACGCCGTCATTCATAGACGCCAGACACAAAAGTGAAACCCAGAATTTATAGGTTTCACCTGAAAGTGACTGCACTTTGGGGTCGTTAAGTGCTTCGGAATAGAATCGAAACCACCTCATCGGTCTGCACCGTATCTATCGATGTAGACGCGCGGCGTGATTTTCCGACTAAGTGAAAAACAAATTGCGCGCTCGCTTTTGCGCGGGGCCAGCGCCGAAGGCAGATTTTCAGGAGGCTTCATTGATTCAATAGTGTCGTCGAGTAACGCCGAAGCCCGTATAATCATCGCCTCCAGACCTGCGACTAAGCTAATAAAAGCCTCATCGCCAGCCGCGAGCTTGGCATCGACCTTGCGGCGCGCTGCAAGCACCGTTGTGTGGTCTCGATCCATTATCAGCCCAACAGCGGGCAACGATAGATTTGGGCGTTTCAGCATTCGCCACATCAGCACGGCGCGTGGGTCACAAAATCTCGACTTTTTAGAGCGTCCCATTAGCTCTTCCCTCGACAGGCCAAAAGCCTCAAGGGCTGCGGTAATGTAGGTTTCTGTTTTCATCACAAATCTCCCTTTATGCTTCGACACATATACTACATCGCAGCGGTTATCAACCAGTCCTTGTACGCCTGACGCGCATAAGCCCGAAACGCCTCGCGCAACAACCAGTCCGGGGCGTGCTTTCGCAGCATACTGATCTCGCCTGACTGATGGCCCTCTAAATGCAGAGAGTGACAAATTGGCAGCGCCTCATCGTCTGACGATTTCAACCCCTTCCCAGCGGTTCCAATGTGGCACGGATCGACGGTCTCATAATCATCGCCGCGAAACCCGGTCAGAACGCAGGTCTGGCTGCGCAGGCTCTTGAGGTATTTTTTGTCCCTAATCATTGCTCAGTTAGGATCGCCCGCCCTATCATTTCCGGAATTTGCGGGACGACGGCGTTTCCAAGGCATTTAAGGCGGTCCACCCGCTTGGGAACCCCATTAGCCACTCGACCCACGTTGGGTTCAGGGAGCCACTGGAGTGAGGTTTGCCCTCCGATTCCGTCGCTTCCGCCGTCAGCGTCGGCGTGTTCCGAGTGTATTCTGCTGGGTAGCCTCCCTCCTTGTGCAGATGCGCTGTCGGCGTGGGCCACATTCTGGCCGCAGTTCCCAATCCAAGATTGTGTTTTCCCTTGATTCCTTTGCGATCCAAGCCTGAACTCCACGAGTCGCTTGCGGTCGGGGTAGGCCACATCGTCCGGGCCACAACCTCCTCCAAATTCCCATGAGTTCTTTTCGCCAAATTCTCTGTCAAGTTCGCCGCCATTGCGCTGCAACTGCGCGGGGTGGGCCAGAACCTCACCCATCGATCCAGCGAGACACTCTTGTTCGTGAGCGGGTTCACAGCCTCCGTTGACGTGCTTTTGCGCTCGATATGGTCTGACGCTGTCGGCGTCGGAATGCTGTGGGTAGGCAATAATCCAGATGCGGTCCCTCCTGTGAGGGGCGCCAACGTACGAAGCTGGTATGCAGTGCCACTCCGCATCATACCCGATCTCGGAAAGGTCTCCGAGAACTCTTGATAGTCCCCGTCCAAGCAGAGCTGAGACGTTTTCCACGATGACGTAGCTCGGTCGTAGTTCGCCAACAAGACGGGCGATTTCTGACCAGAGCCCGCTTCGCTCGCCGGCAAGCCCTGCGCCTTTTCCTGCGGTGCTGATGTCCTGACAGGGGAATCCTCCGCAGATGACATCAACGGCAATTCCGTCTGCTCCCAGTCGGTCGGCGGTGAGGGCTCGCACGTCTTCGTAGCATGGCACGTCGGGCCAGTGTTTGTTGAGGACTGCCCGGGCGTAGGGGTCAATTTCGCAGAAGGCTGCGGTTTCAAATCCGCCAGTTCTTTCGAGTCCAAGGCTAAATCCTCCAATTCCGCTAAACAAGTCAAGAACTTTTAACATGACAACTCACCTCTATGTGAACCGTGGTTTTGTCGTCCATAGGCAGTTTTTGAATTTCCAAAAATTGCACGTTTCGGTCGCTCGAAATGACACCATGTTCGACCAAGCAATCAAGCAGAGCCTTGCAATAGTTGTCGAGGTCGCGCCGATTGTCGCGAGGCACCCTAATTCGAATGTCAACGTCGCCCGCCATCGGGTCAAAAGACTGAGAACTCATCGCCTCGCCAGCAGCGCGCTTCCATTCCCGATATTTGGGCGAGATGGTGCGGAATTTACCGCGATAGATGTAAAGCTGATTTGTGGAAGTTGGCACCGGTAAATAAACGGTGGTGGTGGTCGCTAGGGAGGATCGACCACCACCACCTAAGTCGCGCTCAACACCTTGCCGGGCGGAGCGCAACGTCCTGATCACGCTGCAACCAGCTCATCAATCTCAGGCACAATGGAATTAGATTTAGCAGCAAAATCACGGATTCGCTTGGCCGCCCTGTAGCTGGGCCGGAACTCCCCACTTTCCCAGCGCGACACGGTGGCCTGCGAAACTTGCACCGCTAACGCCCACTCAGTCTGGGTAAGGTCACCGCGAAGCTGTTCGATTAAATCTTTCATTGGATCGCCCTTTACCATTTTTCCTTGTCGGCCCAGTAGGCTGCCGACATTTTCCCCTTGGAGATATTATCTGCGTGTCTCGCCTTGAAACTCTTCCTTTGGGCAGTTGTTGCCGCCGACTCTCCGGCCTTGGGCTTGCCAGCCGTGTTGGCACCCTGCTGCCCGAATCGAATTGTCTTGATCTTCTCGCCCTGCTTGGCGACGACAACGTGCGATTTCGTTGCGTGGCCGGGCGTCCGTTTGGGCTTGTTAAAGCCGCTAACGCCAGCCCTAGCCAGTCGTGGGTCCTTAGCCATTTTCTTTCCTCTCACAATTTCACATCTATACGGCAGGGGATTTCAAGGCGCAAGTCTGCGCGGCAATTTTTTTTGTTGCACCGCTAAATGCACCGGCGTATAAGGGGGCGTCAAAAGGGAGATTTGAAATGGACCACGGCATGAGCCGCGCAGAATTTGCAGTCGAAGATGGTCACGATTGTGACCCGAACGGCCAATACGAATTTTATGTTAATTTGAATGACATCGGCTGGCACGATGTCGAGGTGACCGCCGACTGGGAACTCATTAAGGGGTCTCTCATGGTTTACGGCATTTGGGCATCCGACGGCAGCGTCTCTGGCGCTGACTTGATGTGTCTGCCAGAGCTAGAGATCAACGCCACGCCCCTTCAAAGCGCGTTGCGCAAGCGGCTGGTGGACGAGGTGATGAAGCGCGAATCAGAAATCTTGGAAGATTGGGAGTCAAAACGATGATTAATCGGGAGCTAAAAAAAATGGTTAGATTTTTTTGCGCGCGAATGCACCGCAAAAAACTTGCAGAGCGACACTGGAGTGCGGAACGTCAAAAGCAAATGGCGAACAAGACTCCGCTGAACATGCCCCTGCTCAACGCCATGCACCTGTCTTGCTGCAAAACACAGCCAAGTGGGCGCTGGGAGAATTAAGATGGGACGAGTTAAAGATTGGATGATGGACATGCAGGAGGCCGAGATCCAAGCCCTGCTGGATGCCAACCCCACAATGACGGTCGAAGAAGCGCACAAAATCGCGTGCGAGAACCCCTATGAAGTGGAGGATAAATCATGATAGCTGAGAATTTGCAGGTGATTCCATCAATAGATCGCGACGACTTCGCGATGATCGACAGTCGCAAAATGGTCGAGGCAGCGCGGGCCGTTGCCAAGAGCCAGCGACAGAACGGGAGGTTGCCTTGGCCTGCCGCAACCGACGCCCGAGAAGCGTATGAAATTTTGACCAAGGTTGTTGCATTCCTTGGCAAGGGAGATTGAGATGAACCTTCAAAAGACGCTGGAAGCACTCGGCATTGGCGCGGATGCTTACTGGAAGCACGGCCAGAGCGGGAAATGGGTTGTCTACCACTGGGCGTGTGAGGCAGCCGCTGCGGAGGCGGGCATTGAGTTCGACCCGCCCACAATCATTTGCGCGGACCCGGCCAACAAAATCGCGACGATCTGTGTCACAGGCCATCTCGGTGACAGGTCTGAATGGTCGATTGGCGAGGCCGCGCCTTACAATACAACGCAAAGCTACCCGTTTGCCATGGCGGAGAAACGAAGCAAGGATCGTGTCATATTAAAGTTGCTTGGCCTTCACGGGCTCGCATATTCAGAAGAAGAGGCTGACGATTTCAAAATGCAAAAAAACCGTTCTGTGCGTGACCCTGATTGGGTCGAAGGGCCTGCCAAGAATCGTGCCGAATTGCGTGAGCAGTTACAAAATTTGATGCACGACGTAAAGCACTGCTCAGACCTTGATGATCTCAAGGGGATGATACACGGGCCAGACGCAGATCACGCCGACATCATCAAGCAGGTGAAGGCCAACTGGCCCGAAGGCTGGGACAGCGCCGAAGACCCGCCCGGTTTGCGTCAGGTCATTGAAACAAGCCGTGACCGCCTGCGTAGCGGCATCACCCATTAGGAGAGAGAAGATGGCATACGAACAGCGCCCCAACACTGGAAGTGTTTTTAAAAATGAAAAGGCTACAACCCCGCAACATCCGGGATACACCGGCAGCGCCATAATTGGCGAGGTGGAATATCGCGTTTCGATCTGGGTCAAGAACGCCGATGATCCGAATCGAAAGACGTTTCTTTCAATGAAATTTGAAAACTCGGACGAGTGGCGGGAGAAATTCGTTCCGAAGAATGCCGACTATAAAAAGGGTCAGGGCATGGTGAAAGGATTGGACAAAAAATTCGCCGACGCCGTAGACGACGAGATTCCGTTCTAGGGGGCAGAAATGAAAGTATCACTGCAATGCATCCCAACGCTAAGAGCGTTTATCGCGCAGGATGATGACGCGCTGGCGTTCCTTGAGAAGAACGACGGCACGTTTGTGACAGCCGATCTAAAGACGCAGCGAAGCCCGGAACACAACAGGATGTTTTGGGCGGTGGCAACCCGCGCCCATTTTAATTTGCCCGAACGATTCAGGCGCTGGCAAACAGCTCACGATATGGTCAAAGGGCTGCAACTTGCGTTCGGGATAACCGATCAGGTTCTAAAGCCAATCAAGGGCGGCATGGAAGTCCACGAGCAGCCGAGATCGCTTGATTTTGGCAACATGGACCAGCAGGAGTTCAACGACGTGTCGAGCGTTCTTTTCAAGGGCATGGCCCACTGTCTTGGCATTACGGTTGACGAGCTATTGGGCGAGAATTGAAACTAGGCCGCTTTAAGGGGGTCTGTGTGCGGCGAAACCAATTTTAGGCATAAGTCCACCCAAAAGAGCCACGCCGCATCAGTGCCGCTTAAATAACGCTTAATAACTACGCGAATATGTCTTTGATGGTTTTGATACAGCTCGCTTCCCGGCGGCGCGTTTTTTTGATGGCTTGGAATAGTTTGACTTAGGCATGTGTTTCGCTCCTATGAAGTCAGAATGTCAGCGGCGACCAGCACCACTATTAGTGCGACGGCAACAAGCATAATCTGATACCTGCGCTTCCGGGGCCAGAACTTTTTAATCTGGTATATAAATTCGTCCATCGATTTATCCTTTCTTGATAAGTTCAGCAATTCTGTAGGCTCTGCTGCCAACCTGCCGCGCCCATTTGGAATCCAGTGCCTGAGAGGCTGCTTCAGCGAAGTCACCACGTTCTATCGCCGCCCACATATTTTTGAAAGCAGCGAGGCGCGGTCGCCCGAGGTTGAAGGCCATGTTGATCAGAGCCCTCTGGCGGTTATCTGACAGCCCATCGAAGTCATCGAAGAGTACCTTGCAATCGATCATAGCCACGCGAACGTCATTGGCCAGTAGGTAGTCAATTTCGTCTTGCCGCAGGCCCACGTCCTCCAAGTTGCGACCCACCCCTATGGTGAGGATGCCAACGCTGTCGGTGTAGGGGTGCGCCTTCACGCCTTCATCGCGGCGGAGCATTGCGTTCAGGTCTTTGTCGTCAGGCTTGATCATTCTCTCCTCCAAGCGCAGCGTAGCCAGCAAGATCTACCCACGAGTCTTCGTGGGTCTCATGCTTCCTAAGCCTAACCATTTTTAATGCTGCCATGCACAAGGCAACCTGCCGGGCTGACACTGGCGCATCCAGCAGGACGCTCCAGATTGTTGCAGTAGCTTCCGCGTTCTCAGACCAAGAGCCATATTGCTCGTCCCGGTCATTTACGGTCAGGGATGCTGCCTTATCCAAAATATCTTTCCTGCTTATCATGCAGCATCGCGAAGCATGTCAACGCTGCACGTCGTGCGGCTGACCTCGCCATATTCTTTGTGAAACACAATCATCTTCATGTCGCGTCCTGAGAGGAACCCGCCGCCCGTGGCATAAGCGTCATTCGCGGCGAGGGTGCGAACCTGTTCTACAATACAGCCATTATATTCGACGCGACTGTCGTGGTGGTGGTGGCCTCGGAAAAAATAACGATGACGAGTGAGGCCCCAATCTTCAGGCTTTTCAGTAGCCATAATCCCCGGCAAACTGGAGTCCTTCGTTTTGTCGCCATGCACGAAACCTAACATTGTTTTACCGTGCCGGATGTAGAACCTCAAGGTTGGCGCATCGTGCACTATCACCCTTGGCTCGTCC
>Ga0209337_1003749_pt1 | contig 10669 bp, 5 predicted proteins | sample LinPmetageLP53_FD_184044 | JGI IMG/M metagenome (GOLD analysis project Ga0209337, IMG submission 184044) | Marine viral communities from the Pacific Ocean - LP-53 (SPAdes) (version 2) | ecosystem: Environmental > Aquatic > Marine > Oceanic | place: Pacific Ocean | collected 2010-02-08 | reverse complement strand
TCCATTGATAATCTACAAACAACATTTTGATCCCTGTCTGTAAAGTATTTTCTATATCCGTTTACAGCAAATGACTCAGGATCTGTACTTATTCCGTATTCCCCAGCATAGGCAACATTTTGTCCTATAACTAAATTGCGACTAGTAACACTAGCATTTCCTTCTGCTGAATATATTGCGTCTTTATCAATTAAAGATTTGCTTACTTTATTTTCTTGGAAAATAATTAGGTTAGTATCTTCGGCATATAATTTTTGTATTGAGCCATTAGCTGGGTCAATTGTCCTTGTTATGTCTTCTCCTACAGAGAATTGATTAGTTTGATTAATACCTGTTCTAGAGTTAAATATACCAGAATGTATTAACGAGCTAAGCCTGCGTTGCTGGTTAGGTTCGTCTTCGACTAAGTAGGCTTTAACACCGTAATCCACAGAGGTATTATTATAACCGCCCCTAATTCTAGACTCTTCTATTAGCCAATCTGTATCATTGTTTCCGTTGTAAGCCTGCGGTATATTGTCAAAATTTATTATTTTACCAAAACTTATACTTGGCGTACCGGTTATAGTAAAAGAAGGAGATTTACCTGCTACGAATGTGGTGTTACTTGTTACCTCAACAACGTAACTAGAATAAGTGTTAGCCCCGCTTACTATAGTAACCTGTTGCCCTGCCGCTACTACTGTAGCAGGATTCAATAGATTACCAGTTACTGTAAAAATAGCTCCAACGTTACTAGCAAACGAAATACCTGTATTTGCATTAGGTACAATGTCGGTAATACTTTTGATTTTTTTTAACCAAAATGTATTAAAGTATTTTAATTCTATTATTGCTGCCATACTATTGATTATTAGCTATTCTTAGTGTTCCATTAACGGGAAATGAATATAAGTTATTTGTAGTCTGTATTGCGGATACCCCTTCAATAGCCCCTTCATTAAGTATTCTTTTTCCGTTAGCATTACTAAACCCAGCAACCCATTGTAAGTTAACATCTGTGCTAGCAGATTGGTTTACAGCTAGTGTTGTCCATGGAGTTAAAGCGGGCAAGGAAACTGCTCTATCTAAAGCAAAATTTATATAGTTTAAACCACTAGTTGGTTTATAAGTAAGCAGCCCAGCGGTATCAGTATAAAATTGATCAACGTAATCGCCATAAGGGTTTCGAGAATACACTGCATTAGTTGCCCCTGCTAGATCAACGTATTCTTGCGAATTATTTCCCCCAGCAGATCTAAAATACTTAAAATACGGAGCTTCTGCATTTCCAGCATTAGCAGCAACAGCATTTACACCTTGCCAAGGCACACAAGTAGGATAATGTAAATCATCAACTCCCACCCACGCCTTAGCTATTGTGTTTGTTGTCATATTAGGGCCGCGCTGTGATAAGTTTTTAACAAGTATTGCATATTCTATGCCATCATTAGTTTCTAAAAAACTATTATAATCTACAGCTCTAACTGCTTGCAACCAACTAGGTTGCGCACTACCATTAAGAAGATATTGCTCAGTAAAGAAAGGGGGATTATTAACAAAGTTGTTAGGCGCATCAAAAGAAGGGCTTCTAACCCCATTTCCTACTAAACCAACTTGGTTGTATTCATTACTTCTTTCGAATAGCGTCCATGTCGTATCGCCTACAAATCTAAAGTACACTTCAGTATCAGGAATTACTACTATAGTGCCCACCGTAGGAGCCGGTGCTAAAGGATTTGGCGGCGCGTATATATTAGAAGTTATGCTTATAGTTCCTTTTTTGTGCGCCCCTGTTCCTATTCTAAAAACGTCCTCTAGAAAGTCTAGCTGGGTGATAATAGGATCTTCTATGCCATTTGTAAAAAAGTCATCGTAATCTAAAGAATTTTGAGCTATATAGTATATTCTTGATATAGGAAACCATCTATCATTATTTTGATAGGTAGGATGAAAGGCTGCGGGATTAGTCGAATCAGGTTGTAAAACGCATGAAACGCTAGATGCTTCGCTGTTTATTCTTGAATAATCTATTTTTATAACTATATCTTCTACTGCAACTAAAGGCTCATACAAGTTAGTAGTGTTATTTGTATTAACGCCACTTGCATCCGTTAGTTTTAGCCTAACATTATAGGTGCCTATACGATTTCCAGAAAAATTTCTTTCTGCATTCACGGTGTCCCCCGGGACAGACTGAGTCAGTCTGCCATTAATAGGGTTCATTGTCCAGTTTTCAGGCAGCCCTGTACCACTAAAGCTATATACTAGCCCTTCCTTTCTAGGCGCTCCTGTTAAAGATGTTCCATTGACAGCACTGCTAAATGAGGCCGGTGGTATTACAGTTGGGCTATCTTGTTGAGCTATTACGCTTCCAATACTACTAAAAGACGGAGCAACATTTTGCAGCGCTCCGAATCCGCCAACCTCCCCTCCTATGGTTATTTGACTTATATCACCATCCGAGGTAGTCATTTTAATTACAAAGGTATATACATTTCTAATAGGGCTAGCAGAATTAAATACAATTCCTTGTCCTGTATAAACTATTCTAAATTTACCCTCTTCCGCTGTTCCTACAGCCCCGGGTTCTAAATTAAAAAAGTCAACATTAACACCAAGCCCATCCACGGTCGAAATCAATTGTCCTATAGGAGCAGTAGCATAGCCTTGTCCTTCATTATTTACAGGGCTAAAATATCCTGTAACAGCGGTACCGGCTCCATCATCTTCTTTAAATTCCCATGTAAGATTTTCAAATCCTGTAACGCCTGCGTTGCTAGAAGCCACATCTGTATTTAAGTCAACTATTAACCCCTCAGAAGTCGTTTCCCAATACAAGTCTAAATTAGATTCAAACGGGGCTGTTTCGTATATAGCTAAAAAGGGTAACATATTATTAGCATTTTCATTATTGTTATTAACAGTGGCACCAATAGATTTTTCTGTAGTAGATATTCTAGCTATTAAAGGGTTGGTTTCTATTTGATAAAACGCTAAATTACCGTTAATACCATTAGTAGAATCTCTATCGCTTGACGTAGAAAGATCACTAAAACTCATATTAAAATCATCAGCTGCCGCTATTGCTATCGCTGTATGATCAATAGCATTTTTACCTGTAGCACTTAATCTGGGATAATATTGTTCATTAGACGGTGCTGATGCAGTACCTAATGTATTAGTTACTCTACCATATAAAATTACAGAGCTTCTAAATTGCTTGTCTTGATCGCCTACTTCTTTTAAATCTCTTGGTACTTTATTTATGTTGTCATTAAAAAGAACAGTGTGGGCTGTTAAATTTACTTCGTCTATTGGAAATAAACCGCCGGAAACTCCAGTAGCACTGGATTGACCGGGATAACCATTAGTTAAACCAGGTAAATATACATTGTAATACTCTTGTTCAGTTTGTTTTACAACAATTTTGTAACTATACCACCCTAAATCGTTTATGCTATAAGCAAATCTTAAATCCGGCTGACCTGAAGGAGGGTTATCTGTTCTGTAATAGGAATCGCTAACCCGACCTTTTGTGGTTACCGTATACTGAGATGGTCCTGTAGGCCCAGAAACACTTTCAACTTTAACAAAATCTTCATAAGCACCTCTTAAGTAGTCGTTTACACGCGGGATATTTGCATTGTTTGTATAAGTTTGGTCAAGTCTAAAAGTCCATGTAGTGTTAGTAATAGCCGCCCCTATCCATGCCGCAATAGCAAATCCCTCTCCTGTGTTAGGCGAGTATTGCGCTTTTATAGCATATAATCCCGGGGTTCCGCTAGAAACATCTATATTTGATGTTATTGGCTCATTGACTAATACTTGAATTGCATCTCCAAACCAAGTATCTACGTCTGTATCTGTTGAGATTAAATCATAAGGACTATATATAGTAGAGCCAGAAAAAAACTGCCCATTTGATTCCATTCCTAAGTCAACGGATGAAAGTAGTACAGGCGATTGCCTTCCGAACTTATCCGCTAAAACAAATCCTACTTGATAATTTCTATTTCTTTTTACAGAGTGGTTAGGATACTCTACCCAGTTATTATAGGCTCCTGAAGTGCTTTTGTCCGCTATTTTGCAATTGTAATTTATATTAGCCGGAGGAGTATGTTTATCTACAAAATTTCCATATATAATTCTATTGCCGGCTGTTTCTTGAGCTAAAGCTCTTACAGGTACTTTGTCATAAACTCTTACAGTTTGAGCCTCTGGCAGTGTTCTATATGGTTTTCTTGATTGATATTCGTAAGTATAACTATTATCAACCCCGCTAGCTCCAGATATTTCGCCAGCGGTAATACTTTCTAATACTTTTACAGCAATACCATCACTCTCCCTAAATAATATTTCTAATTCACTAACTTTATAATTAGAAACTAATTCATTTGCAGAGCAAGGCAAAGGAATAATTAGCCCAACGTTTTGAACTAAATTTTCCATAAATTCTAAAACAGTTGACTGGTATGCTGCGTTTTCATCTCCATTAACAAAGTAACCATTTTGTTTTGGTATGTATGCTATTTGAGTAAAAGGAGCCATTAAAGAGTACTCATTGTCATCAAATTTAAACCTATAGCTAAATCTAACAAACTTATCTTCTAAGTAATCTGGATCTCCCGGCCAATCGGTATCGTCATTTTTATTGCTCATAGTGGATTTTATGAGCGTTACGTATTCACCAGCTGCGGGAGCTGAATTTAAAGCAGGTGAAACTGTTATTATTGTTGTATTAGGTGCAGAAAATGAATTTGTAATACTTATAACTTCAACAAAGTCTGTGCCAAATGTAGGAGACGAGGCTTCAGAGCAAACAGCCGTAGCTCCTATTAAAGGCAAAAGCTCATCTTTTCTGTGACCAGCTACTTTAAATACTGTAGTAGTAGCCCCTGCTAAAACCTGTAGGTCAGCTCTATTATATAACTCGATAGCTTGGTAAGGATTGTATTTGGCAACAGATATTTGATGTTCCGCGGTGTAATAATCATCCCCGGCCGCAATAGTTCCTGCCTCAAAAGCAACTGCTAAATTAACATTTATCTTTCTAGGTTGATTTCTATTGTCTGTCCAAAATAATAAGTTTTCAATTAAATTTACACCTACTATTCTATTAGTGGTAGAAAAATTTAAAAAATTACCTTGCACTAAAAGCGTGTAATCTCCGGAAATACTATTGTATGAATATATATAATGCTTTGAAGTAGATGGAGCGTTAGTAGGATTAGCTACGTCAGGGTCTGTGTAATCTGTTAAGAACACAAATAATCTATCTGTAGAGTTATCCGCTTCTATGCCTATTATAGTCAAGCCGTTGCCTATATCTGTTCCAGTAACCAAGTTGTTACCAATTATGTTTTCTAAGGCACCTACGTCGTTATCTTCGGATCTACCAACTGATATGTTACGAGCATCTCTATATTCGCCGTTAGGCAATATTCTATCATCAAGATCTTTATTCATCTTGGATTTTAGAAATGTGTTTTTAATTTCTTGTGCCATTAAATTATGATTTTATCCATTTAGATTTACCTCTCATTACTTGTACTATCTCTGATAGTTTAATGTTAGATAATCTTATTTTAGCGTTTCTCAGCTTAGCAGATCTGTCTCGCTTTAAACGCTGTATAACGTACTCTGGTTGATTAATTCTTCCAGCTAATATAGAATATAGTATGTGCGCATATAATGCATCCTCGGCCATCTTAGGTATCCTAGAATCCAAGTCATACGCTAATCCATCTGAAATATAGTCAAGTATTATTAATCGGTCTTTTAAGTTGGAAGAAAAAGCTATTGTGCCATCTCTTTCATTCATATTAAACCAACCATTTCTTTGAGCGGTCTGCGGATCGTTACCATATCTTTGTCCGTAAAATGGGTTACCCGTTAAGTAACTACCATAGGCTCGATAATCATCAAATGTTATACTACCATTTAAAAGTCTATCATTAGCTGTAGCCCATCTTTCGTTTGTAATAGAAGTACCTTCTAAAAGATCGCCAAGATTGTCCATAGTATAATCCCCTGCAGCATCTTGCAGTGGCACTTCGTATGGGCTGCTGGTTAAATTGTTTGCTGGGTATATAGGGTGCCTTACACCTAATTGATCTATATAAGCTAAGCTAACGTAGTTTACATAATCTTGCGGTATTGTAACACCTAGGCTAGGGGGAATAGTTATTTCTTGCGACTTAACGCTTTTTAAAGTATCGTAGCTAAATTCTTGCAATCCTCTTTTAGCATGAAATATTACATCTGTTCTTTTAACATCACCTATTAACTTGTGCTCGCCTACATAAGTTGCAATAAAACCATTAATAACATCGTTTAAGGATGTATAAGCGTAGCTTCCGTAGTTTTCTTGTACTATATCTCCGAATGCATCTTTATTTCCAAAACTTCCACCGTCTAAAGATTTTAATTGTACTGCAATATGTTTTCTTAATCCGGTTGTTCCTGTAAAAGTTATTTTATTTCCTACAACGGTATATGGTCCCGCAAATTTATCATAGTTTCCTGCTAAGCCATCATTACTAGTGTAAACAACAAAATTAGTTAGCGAAGCGTTAACAGAATCAAATGTCAGATCAGTATTAAACGTAGTTGTAACGGAATCACCCACAACAGGAGTATCCGATATAAGAAATCGCTGTGCTCCAGCGTAGTATTGTTCATTTGTTTCGGTTATTAAACCGCCATTAGGTATCGGCATATCTTACATTATTGAGCGTTGATTTTCTTGTTGCACCTGTTGTGCTGCTACATTTACTATCGAAGGGTCTCTTATAACAACACCTGAGTAGAGTAATATTTTTAAAACAATATTAGCTTGCTCTGTTTTTGATAGCTCAAAATTAACTGAGTTAGTAGGATTGTATTGGTAGTAGTTTTGTCCAGATGGAATTGTAAAGTTCCACGTTACATCCGCTGGTTTTCTTAAATAACTAACATTTATATCCGATGTAATAGTACTTGGATACAAATATAATTTTTGCTCTTCAAACAAATATATTGGATACGTTTTAGTTGGCGCAATTAAAGGGTTGTTGTTTATATATAAAAGCTCGTTACGCTGCGATAGCTGAGCTTCATTAGAATCTTTATATATAACTGTACCTAACTTGTAAAAGTCCTGTGGTGTTGCTGTAACAACTATAGCGCTATTTAAAGCTGGTATGGAATTAAATATTATATTAGTACCACTTATGGTAAATGCCGTTGTGGATACTCCGTTTATTGTAACTGCAATAACACCTGTTTGTAATTGCGAAGAAGATATTGATGTAAAAGGAAACGATATAGAAGTTCCATTCCCTGTGAGCGTTTGCGTAGCTACCCCTGCTCCTGAGGTTGTTGGTAAGGTAAAATACCCTCCTGCTGGTACGTAAGTTGCCGCACCGTATTCTTTAAATATAGATATATTATGATCTACATTTTTAACGCGATCAGCATATTCTGTATCATTATCTGGCCTGCGTAATTGCATATTAAGCGTGTCAAAATAGCTCTCGAAGATTTCCAACTGTACTTGCGTAGCAACCTTGTTGAACTCGTCCGGAGTTAAATTACCTCTCTGTTCTTTATTCAGAATAAGTAATACCGTTTTATAAACTATATCTACATTTACTGCCATTTTTTTATTTTATTATAAATATTAACCGGCCCCAGTGATGAAGCCGGCTAAAATTAATTCACCATCTATAATATAATCACATAGTTTTTTTAAAAACTACTAATTAAACTTTTTTTCTATAGATCTAAACACTTCGCCACCTTCGTCGGTCTTAAAGTAAGCTGCCATTGCAGAGTACGGATTTTCATCAAAAGGTACACTCATAAGCTTTCTGCCATTAGATGCCCAAGAAAATGTTCTTTGATCCTGTGACAAAGCTAATATACCAGCCTCTGTTGCTTTGATAGCTGTATTACGCAATCCAACGTTTTCGTCTTGAGCTAATTCTAAGAACAATTCAGGGTTTGCATTTGCAAATAACCTTAAATCTCTTTTAATTTCCTTAGATGATAGTTGATTTACTGCACTACCCATTTCTACGCGGAGTATTGCTTCAGCGTCGTCAATATCCATTTCCCTTGCAAATACCGCTGCATCTGTTTGTAGATCAAGCATTTCTAAATCGTCGTATGCTTCTTCTACTGGATCAAACTCTTCGTATATTCTGCCTTTTAAAGGGTGGTATAAAGATAACAATTTTTGTAAGTTTTGTTTTTCTTTAGGTACTCTTAAGTCACCATCCCTAAACATAATATGCCCCATCGTAGCTTCTCCATCTTGTTCTTCTTTAAACGGAGAATCGTGGTTGGTTGCATATCTAATTTCTTTTTGCTTGCCATTTATAGGATCAAAATAAAGTAAAGCGTGCTTTCGCGTATGCTTACCTGGTATTGTTAAAGTTAAAGGAGTATGTCTACCTGTTAAGTAATATATCCTATCTTTAATTTCCCACTCTGGTTTAGCTGGTTCCAGTTTTTCTTTAACTGGTGTAACCATTTTTTCTATTGTTTCAGTTGGTACAATTACTTGTTCTACAACTTCTACTTCTTTTGCGACTTTTTTAGCCACTGGTTTTTTATTCGCCATAATATGATATAATTTAATAATTAATAAGAGTAATAATTACCCCCGTTGATACAACGAGGGTAAGAATTACATTTGAATCCTTAGATTCCTCTGAATAGTACAAAGTTGTTAGCTGCTTGAGTAATCAAACATCTTTCAGATAGGAAGTTTACTTCCATTGCATCAAGAGTTGAGTTACTTGCTCCACCAACAGATCCAGTTAACCAAGACTTCATTCTACGGTCATCAGTTTGAGAAGCTCTATATCGTACGTGCAAAAATGGACGTCTGATATTTGTTCCTAATACTTGATCATAAACAGTTGAAGTTCCAGCTGGTACTAATACACCCTCAATTGAATTAACTCCATTGATTGCTCCACGAGTAGATGCATCATTTAAGTATTTCCAATCTGTTTTGTAAAAGTCATAAGATCCTCTACGGAATCCAGTGAATCCTAAGTTTAAAGCCATTTCAGAAGAATTCTCGAATAAACCATAAGCGGTTCCTCCTTGAGATCCTCCAGAAATTGCAGCTAGCATGTCATCAAAGTCTAAAGAAGTTTGACGTTGTAAGAACAACATGTTTTCTTCGATAGCTCCCTGAGTATCTAGGTTTTTAAGGATAGCGTCAAATTCAGTTAATCCTTGCGCAGCTGTAAATCCTGTTTCTACATTTCCTCTAGCTTGGATAGCAGCAAATAAACCTTGCGTTCCTGGCTGAGTTAATGGATTTAAAGCAGATGCATTTAATTCACCTTCTACCATTGACATTTCTAAGTAATCGTTAAAACGTAAACGAGTTTCAGATTCTGCTTTTAGGTACCATAGGTATCCGTCAGTTCCATCTTCAGTTGCTACATTCACCCATCCGATCTGTGCAGTATCTGATCCAGATACAACATACTGATCTCTAATGATAATTGGTGAGTTTGAAAATTGTGTTAGTACAGGATCAATACTGTTTCTTACAGCAGAGTTACCTGCTCCAACAGCGGCAATAGTTGTTCCTTTAGAGTAATCAGATCCGTAAACGAATACTTTTAATCCCGTAGCTGCAAAGCCTTGAGTCGTTAAAGTAGTACCCGCAAAAGGTTGAATAGTAATTGTTCCAGCTGCACCTAGTACAGAAGCTGTAACAATACCTTTAGCCTCTAATCCAGTAGCTGGATCTAAAACAACAACCGTGTCATTTACAGAAATTACATTCTGTACTCCCGCAACAGCCCCTGGGTTCACTGTAATAACAGATAATGTACCTGCTCCATTGGCCTGAGATGCTCCTGCGTAAGAAATGTGTAAACGGTTTTGTTCAGACCAAATAACTTGATCAGACGTCATTGGCATTTCAGCGCCAACCATTTGTAAAAATCCAGATAACGTTCTGTTTCCATAACGCTCTACTTCTGCTTCGTAGATTTCTGGTAAATATTGCTGTGCAAAGTCAGCAAAGTTTGCTGGTACAGCTCCTGCTCCACCATTGTTGTTCCATTGTAAATAATTTGTCGCAAGTAATTGCGGCACTTGTGATGGGATTAAACTCCCAAACTGTGGTAATAAACTCATAGTTATTAGTTGTTAAACTTTTTAATTTTTAATTTTGATGAGTCCGCTCCAGAAACTGATTTTACTTTGTATGCCCCAAACTTGGCTCCGTCCATAGGCGCAGCTTTTCTTGCTCCACTTGAAGTGTTATTAGATTTGTTTACAACATCTCTAATAGCGTCGGCTTTACCTTGTTCGTAAAAGTGATTTGCCATTTTATCGGCATTTGCACCTGCATACAATGCTTTGTGATACCCTGCGGTATCTTCAATCGTACCATCTTTTCCAAGGAATTTTCCTATAAAATTGCTGATGTCTGATTGTTTTTCCGCTACCTGTGATGGGTTTTGTATGCCATATCTAAATTTTTTCTCACCCAATGTGAAATCGAAACCTTCGAAATTTTCATTAAGTAATTCATTAGTATTGGCTTTAAACTTATCGTGGTTAGCAATGTTTCTTTCCTGGTCCTCTTTATATCGATTAAAAAAGTCCGATGCTTTTGCTTGATCTTCCGTAAGTGTTGGCGACTTCAACTTGATGTCGTCGTAGTACTTAT
>Ga0209337_1003748_pt1 | contig 10675 bp, 16 predicted proteins | sample LinPmetageLP53_FD_184044 | JGI IMG/M metagenome (GOLD analysis project Ga0209337, IMG submission 184044) | Marine viral communities from the Pacific Ocean - LP-53 (SPAdes) (version 2) | ecosystem: Environmental > Aquatic > Marine > Oceanic | place: Pacific Ocean | collected 2010-02-08 | reverse complement strand
TGGCTGCCTTTTGGCAGTTTTATCTCTAGTTTGAGATGAGCGTGAGGTTCTTGTTTTATTTGTCATAATGCTTACTCCTTCACGTATTTAGCATATTCTTCTAATGGCACACCAAGTTTTTTCGCTATCGCAACCTGTGATGGTGTGAGTCTCACAGTACGTTTTCCTTGTTTGGAAACTGATTTTACAGCAGGGGCCACAGTTTGGTCAACTGTTTTTTTGCTTTTTTCTACCTCAAACTTTTGTGGAAATTGTTCTCTCATTTGACGATCTATTTCTTCATAATAATCATCAGACTTAGGATCAAAACCTTGTTCTTCAACCAGTTTTCTGTGTACTGCAAACGCAGTATACGTCATAGCTTCATCAGCTCCGAACCATTCATTTTTAGATGCCCAACCTTGAGCTTTAGCGTCAGGTGGTGGAGGTGTTGGCTGTTGTGGTTGTTGATATTGTTGAGGCTGAGGTATTTCTCTTTGCTGTTGAAATTGTTGTGCTTGATATTCAAGTTGTTCTTTTTGAATTTTTGCACGTTCAGCGTCAAGAGATGCACGAGCTAAAATACTTTGTGCGTCTGCCTGTGCTTCTACATCACTCTCTTCAATTGCTCTTTTTAACCTTAATTTCGCTTCTTCAACTTGTGATGTTGAAGCGGTCTCAATAGACTGAACATAATGTTGGTTAACATTTGTTAAACTACTTTCAAGTTCTTCAGTCTTACTTTTTAAACCTTCAGCATATTTTAAGGCTGCTTCTTCACGACGTTCTGATTCACGAAGTTTGCCAACAAGTTTAGAAATTCTCTTGTTAACTTTTTCACTGTACTCTTCGTGCTCACCTTTGTCCGTTGACTTTGGTTCGTCTTCTTTTGTTTCTGATTCAGGAGCAGCTTGTTCTTCAACTACTTCTTCCTGTTCTTCTACGAGATTTACTTTTGATTCTTCTAGTTCAATATCAACGGAAGGTCCGCTGGTATCGATGTCGACGATTTTATCGTCTTGTATTTTTTCTGCCTCTGGCATGGTTCTTGGTCTCCATGGTTAATTATTGCAAGATGACTTACATGTGTAAGATGTCAGTCGGATCCTGTATTATAGCAAGTATTTCATCATCATTCAAGAGTCTTAAATCACCACCGTCAATTTTTAATCTTGACCCCGCATAACGGGCAAAGATCACCCAATCACCTTTTTGACACCATGGTCCTTCAGGAAACTTAGTTGTATCTCCATACGCATCAGGGCCAGTGGCCACTACATAACCGCAAACGGTTGCTAACTGCTCTCTTTCACGTGTTTGATCAGATAAAATAACCCCACCTTTTGTACGTTCTGCACCTAAATAAGGTAAAATTAAAACCCTCCAACCAGTGGGACGAGGTAGTTTTTCAGCAATATCGCTGTCAATATTATTAGGGTCCAGGTATTTAGATTCTCTTGTTCCATATATTTTTTCTACTTTCTTTTGATTTTTTTCTAATTCTTCAATTGTTTTTCCTTCTTTTGTAACTTTTATTTTTTCTTTTTTTCTAGCTTTCGCCATGTGCGTGGGTAATATTAAATCACTCATCGTTTTGTTCTCCTTTATCTAAGATTTCTTTTATCTCATCTTCTATTTCTTCTAAGATACGATACTGACCAATCATAAAGTTATAATCGGCTCGCTCTGTCGTGCTACCTTGCATGACAAAATCTGTCGTCTTTTGTTTTTTGTCGCGAATGATACGAAGTATCTTATCGCTCAACCATAGTCCGTCCATTACTTTATAATTTTGATCTTATTTCTTTATATTTGTTTAGTATACTACCAATACCATCATTTGCAACCCCATCTTCAATAATCATCATACCACCGTTCATTTTACCAACACGGCCACCTTCTGCATAGACTGGAGAAAGAAGGTTACCTTCACTATCAACTTCATATTGTGCCTGTAAATCTTCAAGGGTGAAAGGAGTAGGGTCTCCTCTAAATGGAGGCATAATGTTAATTGGTTGTGGAAGTGGAGGTGTTCCTCCTATGATAGGCAGAATATTAGGTGGAGGTGTTCCTCCTGGAAAACCAGGCGTAGGTGTTCCTCCAGGTCTTGGTACAGTAATAGGACCAGGGTAAGGTGGCATAATATTAATTGGTTGTGGAGGTAATGGACCGCCGGGTCTAGGAGTAATTCCTCCAGGTGGAGGTCCTATAGGTGGTCCACTTACAAATCTTTTTCTCGGACCTAAAGAATAAGACATCATTTTATACTTATCTTTTGACATTAAAGGTTTATCTGGTCCTGTTTCGACTCCTAGCAATTCAGCATCTGTCGCATCTCTCATTGCCATTGTATATAAATCACGAATTGGAATTTGTTTTGTTCTGCTGTAGGGACGAGGGTCAGCCGCTGTTTCAACAGGCATAACATTTTCTGCTGCAAAAATACTGTCAGCAGAAGTTTCATTAGGCATAAAAGCTTGACGATAAGGAACATCTAAAAGTTTGGCATACTGATCAGCAATGATACCTGTTTTGACATCAGGTTCAAAAACAGGAGGTCCATCTACGTATATAGGATCTCTAAACACTGGTGGTGCTGGTTTAGGCATTGGTCTAGGTGTCGGTGTTGGTGTCGGTGTTGGCTTATTACCGCCGCCTGCACCACCTCCGGGTGGTCTACCGCCGGGCCTGCCTGGTGGCTTGTCAGGTTTAGTCATTACTGTTGTCTCCCATTTGGATTCATGATATTGGCAGTTGTTTTTTCTAAATTAGCTGTAATCTTTTCTGCTTTGTCCATCATTTTATTTTTAGAATCTTTTTCTAATCTTTCTGCAGCGATCGCTGAACGAATAGCTAGTGCATCTTTTTGTTGATCTATTCGATCTTCATCAGTTTCTTTTCTATCATCAGCTTTACGTTCTTCAAGATTTAATTTTAATTGTGCTTCTTGAGCTTTACGTTCCATATCTTGTTCTTTTAATTCTAGCTCTTCTTTCTTTAAATCAACGATAGGATCAGTAGAAGAATTTTTTAACAGCTCTTCGTATTCTGCTACGAACTCTGCAATTAACTCTGCTTGAAGTTCTGCAACTCTGTTTTGCATTTCCATCATCATTTGTTGTTGCATCATTTGTTGTTGCTCAGGTGGCATCTGTTGCATTTGTTGTTGTATTTCTGCCTGCACTTGTTCTTGAGCTTTTAACGAAATGTGTTGCATAATATGAGCTTGAATATTAGCAGAAACCATGGGATTGCCTTTAACAACTGTGCTGTGCATTAAAGCAAAATGCGCTTCAATATGAGCATCGTGATTCTGTCCTTGAAATGCTTGAGCTGGCATACCGGCTAATAGTTCGGCGTTTTCTGTTGCAGGATCTTTTGGTTGTGGTTGCGGTGGAGGAGGCATAAGAGCTTCGATATTTTGAACACCCATTGCCTCATACATTCTTCTGTATGCTTCTGGTAAATTGTGCATCTCTGGTGCAGCTTGTGCAAGTTGTAATTGTTGTTGCGCAAGAGTTACCCGTTGTGTGATTGAAAAGATGTTTGGATCCGATACAGGTATAACATCTATTCTTTCATCAAAGTCTTGTGCTTTAACTGCTTGGTTACCTCCGATAACTTGGTATGGATAAATAGGAGGTAATGTCTCTGCAAATAGTTTTGCAAGTAATTTAAATTCTTTACCTTGAGCCATGTGCATTCTTTTGTGAATTGCAGACATAACTTTCATGCCTCTCTCAAGAAGAGCCATGGTTGTACCAACAGGATTTACTTCGTTACCTTCACCAAGTTTCATGTCAGCAACAGCAGCAAATGATTTACCACTTTCAATAACAAAACCTAATAAATTAAATAACGTTCCTGATGGTTCTTTGTAGGGTAATGGAACTAATGAATTACGAATGTCTCCAGCAGGTGCATCAACATCTCTAAATTCTCCTGGAACTAAAGGTTGATCGTCATCTCTAATTCTAAGCCCTCTTGCTTTGAAACCAGCAGGTAGATTAACGAGGGTTCCGGCATCGATAAGCTGTCGTAGTATAGAGGTTGCGGTTTTTGTGAGACCACCCAACATATGGATAAGGCCAAAACCATAGAAACCAAGACCTGGCAAAAATTTATAATGTACGAAATATTGTTTTTTATTTTTAAGTGTGTCTTGTTCATTCCAGTTTCTACGTATTGATAAAATTTCTCCTGAGTTGTCTTCAATAGTTACAATGTATGGTAAACTAATTCCAGTCTCTTCACCTGCCTCATTGGCATCTTCATATCCGGGTAGATCAAGATCAACATGCATTTCTAATAAAGTATGAACATTATCTTTTGAGTATGCTTTTTTACGACCATCAAGCTCATCTATTTTTTCTTTAACTTTGCTTGGATCATCATCTGTTGGCTCTTCTAGCTCTATATCACGATAAAAACCTGATACTTGAAACTTACGTAGTTGATTGGACATCATTTTTACAACGTGAGTAATTCTTGCACACGTCATTAAATCAGTAGCCTCGTATGGAACAACTAAATCTTCTGAAGACACAAACTTAGAAACAGGTCGTCCTAATGTGTTATCAAAATAAATTTTACGAAACGCCGAACCTGATAAGGGTAAGTGAAATAGCATTTGATCAAGCTCGGGTTCGTATTCTTCCATGACGTGGGTTAGTTGATAATTCATAAATTCTTTAACGCGACCAGACTGTGCCTCAACTTGAGGATTAATAGTACCCATAACTTGAGTTTTTACAGGGCCGCCTGCAGGAAATAATTCTTTGTAAGACTGTGCTTGAAACTGTGTAACTGATTCTGCAAGTAAAGGATGTGATACGCCTGAAGCACCGGGAAATGGATTTGTACGTTCTTCATATTTCATGCCAAGTAAATCTAAACCTTCGGCATAAGTTGATGACCACTCTTCTCTTGAGCTGTTATCACCTTCGTAGGCTTCTGTTAAATCTCTTGATATAACATCCAAGTCGCCATCACTTAAATACTCTGCTAAGTTCTCAGCATGGCCTTCTGACCCTTGAACCTCTGGTCCAAAATTAATCGTAGCTCCGCCATCAGCATCAAGCTGAGGATCGCCTTCCATAATATCTACTTCTTCCGCTCTCATATCGAACTTCATTTGTTCTTTGAGCGGCATCTCTCTATCAATGGCCATACTAGCCTCTCATTGTTGACATGATACCAGAGTTCATGTTTTGTGAATCTCTACTCTTTGCTTGTTGTACAACTACTACTGCTAAAAATTCATCGAACGTACCATCAAAAGTTCCGTTTTCTATTGCTGAATCAAACATGGACATGATGTCAGATAAAGTTCTTGGATCCATGCTTTCTTTAATTTGAGTTAGCTGACCAGATTGCATAATCTGCATAATCATGTCTGCTTCATCTGATTGAAAAGTTCCTTCAGTATCGTCTATCATATCTGTTGGAACTCTCATTTCATTTTCAGGTCCAGTTGCCATCATTTGTTCCATGCTTCCCAACCCTTGTGAAGAATCATTAAGACGTCTATCTCTACCTATCATAATATTAACCCTTATAATGCTAACTCAGAATACTGTTTTTATTCTTCTACGTCAACTTTCTTTTCACCAACTCGATTCCAAAAATCATCCAAGGCATTATGCTCGCAATTTGCGCATTTGCATACCACGCACACGCCATTATTACCACAATGACAACCATGATCACAATTTTTGCACAACATATATTAGCACTTCCAACGTTTACGAGCCTGACGTAACCTAGAATTAGGATCTGCTGCTGCTTTTGGAAACTTTTTCATCTGTCCTGCACTACGTGCGCAATAAGACTTGCGTCTTTTCGCAGCCTTACTCCCTTTTTTAACTTTACCTGTAACTGCTGTTTTAAGTTTTGAACCAGGATTGTCTCTTTTATAACGTGCAACACCAGCTTTTGTCATGCCTGCGCCTGATTTAGTTGCCCTAAAATATTTTTTAGTTTTAGGCGGCTGTTTATCCTGTTTTCTTGCCATTACTAATAACCTTTTTTAAAGTTTTGGCTTGACCAGCGTGCAATTTAGACGCTTTTTTCAAACCTTTTATAACTTTTTTTATTTTTTTAACTTTATTTTTCATATATTCTCCTGTTTGTAATCTACTTATAGGAAAATTTTTATAAGTGGACGTTATCCATTCATTTCCTATTTTTGTTGGCTTCATGGTTTCCTTAACTGTTGTCTGTAGTTTCTCATCGATCCCCCATTTGCAGCTTTTTTACGTTTTGTAAACGTTTTTACGTTTGTTGGCTTGCCCCCGGGATTACCCGCTGCTCTTTTTCTGCTGACAGCACTCGCCTTTTGCGACTTTGTCATTCGTGTGGCCTTTGCAAGTGGTACGCATTTTGGATATTTCCTCTTTGACCCCTTGCTTCTCCCGCATGGCTGGTATTTCCCATTCTTCTTGGGTGCTCCAATGTCCACCCACTTCTCTTTGACCCATGCTCTTAAACCTTTTTCCGCCATCAGACATACTTGGTTACTTTACGACGGTTATTCATAACCGCACCACAACCTTTGGCAATACCACCTTTACCAAAACCAACTCTTCCCCCGTCAGCTTTTTTATTTTTCTTACCACCTGGAGTAATTTTTCCTGAACAAACACCAGACGCATACATATTAGCATACGCTGAAGGATAGACCTTAAACTTACGCTTTGCTGCTGCTTTTCCTTTTGGACAAAGTTTTGCCATTATGCACTCTTTTTAGTTTTCTTTTTAGTTTTCTTTTTCTTCTTCTTTTTTTTCAAAAGAGCAAAATCTGCTTTAGATATTTTACCATCTTTGTTGGCATCTAATTTATTTTGACCACCTACTAGTTTACCATCTTTGTATGTAGATCGTTTCATTTTTTGTCTCATAGTAGTTTTTTCTAATTGTGAACGATTAATCATCGTTTATATTAATCGATTACTTCTGCTCTTTCAAGGTATAAAATTTTTGTGTGTTTTTATCAAGATCTTCTAAGTTATTAGTAGCGCTGTCATTTTCCAGCAAGTTGCGAAAAATTTTTTTATCGGCACTCCACTCTCTACCTGTCCACCACTCAAACTTGTCAAAATGAGATTTATAATCACACACTAACTGATAGGCAAAAGGATTGTAATAATACTTTAAACCCATACGTGAGTAATATTCGCATTCTACATTCACACAAAAATAACCCATATTAAGCTCAGGCATTTCGTAATCCCATGCAAATTCTCCTGCCACCACGGAGTTTTCAAATCTTTTAAAACTAGAATAAGCAATTATTTTATTTTTATAAAAATAAACAACGTAGTCATTGTCTTTAAAATCGTGATCGTATAGTTGATCAGAATGATCATCATATTTTTTTAGTTTACAATAATATTTATAGACACGTTCACATTCTTGAATATAAGGCATCGGCTCACCTTTTAAAAAAAACTTAAACGTAACATCATTTTTTTTAAGTCGTCTGTATTTTTTTCGCCATGTAAAATTTTCAATATTAATTCTAGTGGTCCTAGAATTTATCCATATTAAATCTGTCAAAGGGTAAAAGTAAGAATCAACTGGAGTCCAACCTTTATCTAATGCACTCTCTTCTTCGCCGTCGGAAACTTCAGCGAGAGCTAATGAGTAAATTAAATCGAATGTAGTTGTATTGCCATAAATATGGTCAAAAAATATTTTCACTTTTCACGTTCGAATTGTGTCATGTAAGAGTCATCAGTCCATGAATCTTCACGCGTGTTCTCCACTGTGTAAAAGTTTTGGTCAATTAAATATCCAGGATTTTCGTCAATCCTTTTTTCCATAAACGCATCATCATACCATATGATTCTATTATTGGGATACGCAAAGAAGTTACCTTCATCCATCCTAAACATGTGTGCACATTTATGTTCTGGATCTTCTGAAAAGTTTGTATCTAAGAAAGACGCTTTGTCTTCCCAGGCCCAGTCAATCGTATACATGTACGTACCTTTACGTTTAACGCCTTTGCAATCAATTAGTTCTGCCCTACAGTTTGCTAATCTATTTCGACGCTGTACGTTTACGTACGAAGAAAAACAATCCCAATATTGATGAATATTTAATTCGTGTTTCGGTGCATCTTTTTTCCATACAAATGCGTGTATGGGTCTCCGTGTCCAGTTAACTCCATTGGGTAACAAACATTCAAATAGTAAAGCTCTACGTTCTAAAGAAGCAACACAATGCACGTCACAGAACGTGTGTTCACCATGACCTTTTGTGTGATCATAAAGATATTCGTTTTTAATATATGCTGAGAATGGAGGTATGTTATGATTTAAATATGCCATGTTGTTCTCCTGTTAGATTTTGTTTGGATGCTTTACAGTTATGTGACCTAAAACTTTACCTTTATTAGGACCGTTCTTAACTGTGTATCCTGACGTACCATTCCCGTTAGTATCTACTGATTTAACAAGAACATTATTCATCATTTTCTCACGCTTTTGTTTGGCTTGATTTCTACTGAAGAGTGATAAAACTGCATGCATTCTTTGCATCATAAGGTTACTTTCTTTTATCTTTTTAACAACGAAACAATGCCGCCGTCAAGATATCCTACACGACCGCCCTCGTTAAAACTAACTGAATATTTAGCTCCATAAGCTGGATCTCCTTCTGGAGGAATAAAAGTGCCAACGTTAAAATTTTTATTTCCTTTACGAAAATTTAAACCTGCAGAAAAAAAATCGTCGCTATTGTATCTTCCTTGCAGAGAAAGTCCTTCTCTATACTCTGGTATAGAAATTCTATTATCTCTTCTACTTTCCATAAGTTGCACCAAATCTGATATTTTTTTTTCTTGAATACGATTTTTAATTATTTTTTCAAATTCTTTTTTTGTCATGGGTTGAACTGATTCACCATCTTTAAACCCTACGCGTCCCCCGTCTGCCCTACCTCCAAAAAATCCACCAGAGCCCCTAATTGTTTCCATAACTTCACCAATTAAAAGTATGGGAGCATTACGATCACCTTTTAGTCTATACCCAGTGGCATTAACTTGATTCCAACTTGATCCTACATTTTCAAAGTCTTCAAACTTTAAAGGTCTATCACCACTCATTAGTAAAATACTCTCCTCGTATTATCTACGGGCTCTGGCTCATAGTCCATCCGTAGTTGAATTAATCCCGACTGTCTGAAACGCATCAACGCTTGAGTGACCGTATCGACGTAGTCATCATTCTCACCATACGGGAAAGCGGCACATTCTTCAATAACTTCTTCCGCAAATGTTCTGTTTTCTGGATAATAAATCATGCCTGACTCAAACATCGGTGCAACTGAATTGACCCTTGTCCGTTTATCGTTACCCCTGGATGGTGTATAATTGGTTACGGGTATTCCTATTCGACGAAGTTCATCGGACAACGGCATACCGCTTGCTTTTGCTTCAATAAGAACCATCTCAGGTTCCCAATAACTATATTCTTCTGATGCTATCTCTTTGAGTTCAGGGAAGTCCCATCGACCGCGTTGTGCATCAAGTAAAATTAAAGCAGGCCTTGCGTCGTCAGGTGAGAACACACCCCAAGTGGTGATTGCAGAATAGTCAGCTGTTTCTTTTTTGCTATATGCAGTATCATAACTTTGAATAATATAATGCAAATTTGGTTTTTCTTTGTGTTTCCATGGCTGCCACCATTCACGTTTTAAAATTGCACCTTCTTCTGATGTTGGCTTCTGCATCCATTGTGCATTCCATTTTGAAAGGGCAAGTGACGCTTTCACTGATTCAAGTTCTTCAACTTTCCAATACTCAGGCCATGTCGGTTTACCACTCTCCATAATTGCCGGAAATTCTACAATCTCCCACTGATCAGCTTTTGGTTCAACTTGTGCTTTCAATAACTGTCCTGTCAGATCGATCGTTGACCAACGTGTCATAACAAGAACGATTGCACCGCCGGGCTGTAAACGCTGACGAGGACCAGATGTATACCACTCGTAAGCGTTTTCCATGGCCGTTTCACTCAGGGCGTCTTGCTCTGAATGTGGATCATCGATAATTAACAAATCTGCACCACGACCGGTAATCGCACCACCGACACCGGCAGCGAAGTATTCGCCACCTGCACTTGTGTCCCAACGACCGGCAGCTTTGGAATCTGATTGTAACATTGTTTGTGGAAAGAGTTGTTTGAAATCTGTTCCGTCAATCATCTGTTTTGTTTTACGACCAAACCTCTGTGATAATTCTGCGGTGTGTGATGTTTGAATGATCTTGGTCATCGGATTACGGCCCATGATAAACGCTGGCAACATGAATGATGCAAATTCTGATTTTGTATGTCTGGGTGGCATGTTGACAATCAAACGTTTCAAAGTGCCATTTGCTATTCTATCAAATTTTTCTGCTATGATTCTATGATGGGTCCCTTCCACAAAATGTGGCCACATAAATTTTACAAAGTCCAAGAAGGTTTCTTGAGCTTTTTGGGTCCTCTTTCCTTTTTCTTGACGCTCTAGAAGTAAACTTAGTTCTTTCTGCTCTTCAACGTTCAATTCGCCTATTTGGTCTTTGAAATCTTTTATCTTCATATCCTATGACTAGATTATTATATATATACACACATATAAAGTACCTCGCTAAAAAAGGGGGTGTCAACACTCTACAACAAGTCAATGTATTTTGCAAATAGTTACAGGT